>Ga0325403_1008105_pt1 | contig 10058 bp, 2 predicted proteins | sample PopdelMetagenome_19_FD_205665 | JGI IMG/M metagenome (GOLD analysis project Ga0325403, IMG submission 205665) | Populus deltoides microbial communities from Bellville, Georgia, United States - Xylem-PdKOR-R4 | ecosystem: Host-associated > Plants > Phyllosphere > Stem > Wood/Secondary xylem...
GTCCGATGAGCGCGTGGAAGAAACGCGGAGGCGCGTGGGAGCGGATGTAGTGGATTGGCTCTCCTTGAGATGATGCATGTGCATGATGGTGGTGATGATCGTTCGATGATGATAGTTGGTGAATGATTAGACCTATTTTTACCCTTTCTATTTTGAGAAGGTTTGTGGCGGTTTTGACTGGCTGTGAACTCTCTCTTTCAACCCCTTTTCACCCCTTTCTTGGAATTTCTTAGCTGCTACATATTTTTCAAGAGCTCTTGTGTCCTGGAGGCCTTAGGGTTATTTTCTTCTCTTTTTTGCCGCTGTACATTTTCAGGTTTTCGTCTGCTATAAGAGGGCATCCCTGTGTAAATTAAAAACTACCATTTGGTTGCTTAATTGGACGGACCTTCTTATTATTTTATTCATTTTGTAGATTATTAATGGGATGGAGTGTTGGTTATATATTGTTTATATTGATAGATTCAAGACGGAGACGCCAAGGCCAAGAGAACTCTTCAGCTTTCACTCAGTTCCTCGTGTTGTTGAACTGCAGGGTCTTGTAGCCTAAGATAAAAGGTCATTTTGCTAGAATGGTTTTGCGCGAATATGGACAATGATGATAAGAGAGCTGGTTTATCTATAATACCAGATAAATCTACACAGCAGAAAAGGACAACCTAGAATCTATCTAGGTTAAGGTCAAGGTTTTTAAGGCAACCTGGCTAGAACCCATGTGCTTTTTGCACTTGACAGACATGCACGTTTGCTAATTGCTACCACCGTAAAGAGACGAAGCAAATAGATTTCAAATTTGCTGTCCATTTTATTTTCTTGTTTTGAATTCTTTTATCTGAATGGAAAAAATGGAGACAGCAGTAAATGCGCGTTTGATGTTGTGATTTGCATTGCCTCGGCGGAGGATAAATTAATAATACATTTTAGAAAAAGCCCGGTGAGAGCCACTTGTAGAAAATATCTGGTAATGTAACGCTGGCTGACTGTAGAATTAGCTGTTGTAAAAAACAGAAAAAACAAAACTGTTATTGTTGGTTTTTAGGTCCCCTTTTTTTGTTTCCGTGGCTGGGTCTTGTTTCTAAAAAAATTGAGATTTTCTTCTTTTGTTTAAATTTTTTTTATTTTAGATTTTTTTTTAATGTTTGATGTTAAAAATAAATTTTAAAAAATAAAAAATATTTTATTTTAATATATTTTCAAATAAAAATCACTTTAACAATAAATCTATTTAGGAGTTGAAATTGGACAAATCTTAACTACGTTACCAAAAATGGCTAAAAATTCCAAGGATTTTAAGACTTTAAGCACCGAGTTTATAAAATTTTCAGAAAAAGTAGCTTGCCATTCGAAAAACATATTGATTTCTTTCTATCTTTTCTTCTCTCTCTTTATTTTATCAAAAATATGATTTTATTAATCCTCAAAACAGTACGGATACACCATAAAATTCCTAAGACACCCGTGAAAAATACAAATATGAAAGTTGAGCCTATTTATGTAAAAAAAAAAAAAAAACACTTGGATATATTAAATAATACACATTGATTCTTCACATCTCCTTCTCCGAGCTCTACTTTATCAAGCTTCTCCTTGTATCTCACAAATCCAAGGATAGTTTGCCCTGATATTAGAAAGGCACAAAATGCACATATTATTCAAAAATTATATATGTTAGTTGAAGAGTCTGTATATATTATTCAATATCACGCACCCTCCATCGAAAGAGAAATTAAAGTTAGTCATTAATTAATGCAAACATATTTAAACATACTATTTCAAAAACTGAGTGTCCAACATTAATTTGTCCATATATGTTTAATTGTATAAAACATATCCTTAGAAAACTATATATTATATAAATCACTTGGCATGTACATGACCATCCTATACGTGTAAAATATCTCTTATTAAGAGATAAGGAGCAGGAGAATAAGCTTTGATATTTTAATTAGAGCATTTAATACTCGGTTTTGATAGGTTGCGTGTATAAATTATTTCACAAGCGGTGAGTTTTGAAAAAAGCCGACATGATTTTAAATAAATGTACTTTGGACCTACAAATTCAGAATTAGTCGTGAACAAGTCAAATGACGTGCTTTCATCAGTTTTGACCATGAAAATGTGATTAAAAAAATAGACCGAAGCGGAGTAACTTTTCAATGATAGACGGATACAATGAAACATATAGAGATAAATCAAACACAATCCCTGAAATACGTGAAGCTATTTTCCTGTTAATTAATTATCCAAGCATATCATGTGCTCGATCGTCATTTTTATCCATGTTTCAACTGGAAAGAAGAAGAAGAAGAAGAAGAAGAAGAAGAAGAAGAAGAAGCAATCACACATGGTGAGATGTGAATGTTATTATAAATTAAACTCTTCGAGGATCAAAGATTATCAGCTGATAGTTAGAAAGGCCCAAAATAAAAATAAAAATAAAAAATGAGAAGCGGGCAGTATTTCATGGCCTGGCTTCCATTGTTTTGTTTTAAAACATCTTCATCGTCATTATGTTACTTAGAGGTGTCTTTCAAAGGAAAATTACCTAGCTCGTTATGAATCTATGAATTTAGGTGCGCACATGATTCACTTAAAATTCAATGGAAAAGAGATATAATTATTTTAACGAGTGTTTTGATGTGTAAAAACTAGTATGAGAATGCCTTTTTAATTGTTTTTAAAAAAGGTGCCTTTCAATTTGTTAATAGAAAGCACTCGACGACATGATTGTAGTCGTTGCTTGCACGGCAGTTTCAATAATCAAATATAGGTAAACGAAAGATGATGCCTTTGATAAGATCGGCATCGGTATTGAGATTTAATTGCAATAATTAGGAATAATATTAATTGGAATTACATTTAATTACAGTCATTCATGGGTATTAATTAAAACTTTAACTTTGGCTGTTTGGATGGATAGATGAAAGAATTAGATAATTTATTTTTTGTGGTCTCATGCTCGAGTCTTATAATTTCTAATATGATAGCCATTAAAGATTTATATAATCGTTAACTTCAAAATTTATGAGATTAGTTAAAATATACGTAAATTAATCTGAATAACCATATTAAAAAAATTATTCGTCAAATGATGAAATCTATTAGTAAGCTGATTAAAGAGATGACGTGTTACTTGCTGATTATGGATGAGACGCTCACCTTTTCAACATTTAATATTTATTCAAATGATTTATAAAAGGAATAAGTTTTTTAAGTGCTTGCCATAAAAGTATAGAACAAACAACATAGTCAAAATTAGACTTGCTTTTCTAGGTTTGACCTTCCAGAAAGACAAAAGGAATATCCCAGCCACCAAAGTTAAGGGATTTCTTGAATGTTGCGTGTCCGAAAAATAGTTAATCATTAGTCCATTGATATGTGTTTCACCGTGTTTTTTTTTTTAACATAAAAAAAATATTAAGATTGTGTGAGAAATCTTAAACGGTGACGTAGCAAATCAAAATCAATTAAACATAAAAAAACACTAAAACAAAATATACTATCAAGTCCAATCTAAAATACATTAAAAAATTCATAATATTATATATTGAAGTGGTCCGATCAACTTAATTTAACTTACTTAAGTTAATTTACTATATCTATATTTTAAATCATGAGATCATGTAAAAAAAATTTTAAACAAGTTAATTCTATAAAAATAAAAAATATCATGAAGACATATTCAAAATAAACTAAATGCTTGAATTTTTTTTTAAAAAAACAATATTAAAATAATAACATATTAAATCGATTTGAATGTTGTGGCTTAACCATTCAAAATCATTACCCAAGTCATGGAATCAACCATGTTTAATAAATTATTTTTTTTTAAATTTATTTTTGACTTGAATATAAAAAAAACTACAAGAAAATAAAATAAAAAAAAGCTAAAAGGAGAGTCTAGATGTGCGAGCTTGGTAGCCTAGTGCGTCTAGGCCATGTTTTATTTTTTTTTTATATCTTTTTAAGGGATGGATGATTGTCAATCATATTTTTTGTAAAAAAAAAAATATAATCAGACGACATGTCATCTGCTGAGGTATACGATGTGTCGCCTATTTGTTCAAGTTTTGTTCATTACTGTGGTAGCTAAAAATTCAAGACAAACTATTTTTTTACCCTAAAACCCCATTCTTTCAACTCATTTTAAAATTAAAAACACTTTATAAACACCAATAGAATATCTATAAGTCAATTTATCAACCTAAATAAATAAATAAATGGTCCAAAAATAAAAAATCAAACCAGGAAAAAAATTTCCTCCTCAACTTTGATATGTTTTTCATGCAATATTGAGTTTCTAAACAACCGTTATCAAATTTTTCTCTTCAAATAAAATCTGTTGACACCAAGTTTAACTGTTTTAGTGATCAGAATTGGTATCAACAATAATTTTTTTTTTTTATTTATACCGAAATCTAATAACTCTCTCTTCTCTCACAAACCAGGAACTAATAATAATAATAATAATAATAATAATAATAATAAAATTTTGTATGAAAATTAAATTGTTGATAATTAAAGGAACTAATTATCTATTAACTGAAAAGAAAAGGACCAAACTAAACTTCTTAAACAAAATTAGAAGTTGTCAACTATTTTCTACTTTCTTTCATATTGATTTTTTGTCTTTCAAAATTTTATATTTTCTTAAAAAATAAGAAGCATTGATATGAGTTTTGACTCAAAATAATACAATTGAAAAAAAAAATAGTGTGATGAACAAAATAAAAATTTAGAAAAAGATAACTAATGAACAATATAATATATGAAACTATACACAGTAAATCATAAACAGTTAAATCAATACATCTCTTGATTTGTTTTGTAATTAATTTCACTTTGAATTCTTCAACATCATCTTCGGCTTAGCTTCTAAAAATCATATTTTGCTTCCTTAAATCAAATCAAGTAGCGTATTAATCAAATCATCTAAATATTTTTTTTACACTAAAAAAATTTAACAGCTTATCACGATCAGCTATCTAGTTCTATATCTATTGCAAGGGGAATACCTAGTTTTGAAACAAATAAAAATGTGAATTTCCTGGTGAACTAGTCTTCATTTGCTTTGGTCCTTGCAATTCCAAGACTCGAACATATCTACCAATCACGAATATATTATTAACCGATCTACTATGTAATTCCGATTCTGACAAGTTGTTCAATTTTGGAGATGGGGATGGTTCCTGTCAAGTGGTTGTCTGCAAGGTCCAGCCAGTAGTGCTTGGAGAGTTTACCTAGCGAAGGAGGGATTCCACCAAGTAAGTTGTTTTGTTTTGAGATACTCGTTGATTTCAAAGAATCAATTTAATTTAATAACTTAAATTTTTAGGTAAAATCTTAAAATATGATTTATATTATTCTCTAACATACCCCCTCAAGTGAAAGCTCTTTGAACTTAAAATTTACACAGACCCACATTACCTCGTGCTTAATTTTTATCAAATAAATAAGGATGATGAGATTCAAACTTAAGATCACTTGATCATCGAGGTTCTGATACCATGTCAAAAAACCATTTCAATCCAATATCTTAAACTTTTAGGTGAGGTCTCAGGATATAATTTATATTATTCTCTAACAATAAAAAGAGATAGTTTTGAATGAAGCGAAGATATAGCATCTCTGTTGATTCATGTATTCATAATTGTTGGAAGTTTAACAACTCTTACTGGATGGATAGCTCAGCAAGATTGCCTAGCTCATCTGGAATACTATCACTGAAACTAACCAGCAAGTATTCTGAAAAGTTGCAGGAAAGACACATAAAATGCAATTGCTTTGATATTTTCAAGGAAGAAGGATATAAGCCGGCTGGCCATGTAGAAAATTGGATATTTCATCTCACAGGATGTGCAAGTTTTGCAGTTCTCATAACCGTGGAGTGAGAGATCCCGTAAGGTTTGGGTTAAATTACAGGTCCCTGAAACAAAATAACCTCAAAAGCTTAAGTATCAAGATTTTAAGATAGATTTTTGGAGGCACAGGACCATTTGTGAAAATATGTATATTTCGATGATTCTTAGGAACTTCCTAAGGCAGAACCACATTTTAAATCGCTTATAAAAAACTTGTTCCTGTGAGGTAGAAATGGGAAAGTTACAAGGATCTCAATTCGGCCGGTTCTCCAATGTCACCACATAGATTCCCTTTAAGGCTTATGGTTGATAACCATGAATGTATAAAATTCTTACTGTTGATCAGAATGGTCTTGCTGTAGATCAATTATTAGAGATGATGGATATAATAATAAGCTACTGAACATGAGGAGGAATTCAGTACTGACAATGCAGTGATCCTTGAATTGTCGCAGCAACTCCTACCCAGGGATATCCGCAGGGATCATCAGACTGGTACCATCTTGGTGGTGTATTTTCCGGCTTACTCTTGAGGGATTGGATTGCTGCTGCTGCAACACCACACAAAACCGTTGTTAAAATCATAAACTAGTGGCTGTTGGTGCGATAACATGCAGTAGAAAATGAGATATAGCCCTAACACAGAACATCACTCCTGGCTAGCTACATCTTCTGAAAACTACCAGAAAAATATCGATGGCAATCATTTTTAATAACAATATCAAAGAAATTAAATGAAATTAAAAGAAGAAGAAGAAGATGGAGGAGGGAAAGCTGTTCAATTACCACCACCAGGGTCTGTGACAGAGAAAATGAGATAAATTCATGAAGAAAGAACAATATCATTATTGAATAAGCTGCCAAATTGGTGTCAAGCTACTTCCACTACGTACAAAAACAACTCTAGTAGTTTTCTAAAATTGGAACCAGCCTGGCCTCATCTCAATCCAAGGAACAATGAATGGAAGTACTTGTTCCGACAAACATACTTACTAGAATATGAACAATAATGATATTGTCATCATCGATCATCGATCATCTCTTCTCCATGTCTCTTTTAATCATTATTAGTGTAAAACAAATTTAACTTGGTCATAGGTTTTGCAGTTTCCCCCCGCCATTCCAACAACTTTGATCCCTCTGTAGCATCGTTTGAACAGCTCAGTGGCAACGGGGGTTTTTTTTTATTGGGTATTTTCTTTGAATGCCCATTTTTCTTATAGTTTTCCATTAATGTTGTCCATTCTAATAGGCATGCAGTGATTTTATGGAAACGCAAATGCTTCAAACCATCGACTTAGTTCACTAGCATCAAAGACCCCTAAACAACCATAAACATTAGTTTTTTAGTGCAAACGATGTCAAAACATAACCCTACCTTTCAATTCATTTCCCTACTGTACTTCCACATCGTTCTTGTAGAAAGAAACCATGACGAAATGGCATAAATGGTTACGGCCGTCAGTCTCAATTACTCTGTTTTCTCTGCTAATCTTTCTATCCATAAGTGGAGTGTTGAAGTCATCCACTACTCTTTTCGACTAAAAACCAATCCAGCCAGCTGTGGTGAATCTAACTTTGTAGACTTTCTTGCCAGAACAACAGGACTATATTAGACCAAAGGCAAAAAATAAAAAGAAAAGATAATATTAGGCTAAGTTTGCTATGATGATCATAGAATCCGTGTTTTTTAATGTTAATTTAGCCAAAGTTAAATTACCTTGATTTAGATGCTAGCATATCTTATGTGTTTGGTTTGATATGACGCATAAAGAATTCCTGTGATGAGGATCTTTACAATGTTTGCCTTGGCTGATTTTTTAATAGAGTTGAAAACAATCTTCCAGAAGACAAAGCCAGGAATCGGGTCTATTTATGCTAATTGTATGTTTTTTACAGCTCTTCTAATCTTCCCATAAGACAAGATTCTGGTCCAAAAGATAAGACTCGTAACATACTGTTAACGTTGGGATTACCTATTGAAAGCCATCTATGATTCTTAATCTGGAGTTTAGGTAGTTCCTTTCTCTATGACAGCTGGCTTTCCTTCAGAAGATTTTTGATAGCTGTCAGCTCAGCAACATTATATATCTCTCTCCACGCTCATGAATGCCATGTTTATACTTTGCTTTGATACAACTAAATAATCACTCTCATGGCACCCTCTCGGCTGTCTTTTCCCTTTCTCGTGTTCATTTTATGCACCGCTTTGATGGTGACAGTTAGCCATGCTGCTCGTGTGAGGGAACTTGGTGAAGCAGAAGCTATAAGAAGAAATTTGTTGGATAATGGTCTTGGTCACACTCCTCAGATGGGGTGAGCTTATTCATTTACAAGTTTCGAATAAATTTATTCAGTACGCTAAAAAAGATCAGTTTTTGGTTATCTTCTTACAAAATATCGTGAATTAGAACAATTTTTATTTTAATCTTTCAACTTTTAATTTGCGCGATTTAACCATTTTTTTTAAAAATAAATTAGCCAATTGCATATTTTTTGGAGGGAGGGTTGGATTGAAATACAAGAAACTGGACTGAAAAGGATGGGTAGAATAGGTGGCGAGTTTGAAATTTGTTATAAAAGCTCATTTTAGTTCCCTATAATTTTTATCTATTAGGTAACCGGTCCCTTTAATTTAAAAAAAAATTAATTTTGATACTGAACTTTATTTTTCTTATTTCCAATTTTTTTTGGCGAGAGGATATATAAGGAGTTGCTGAATTTTATTGTAAAGAGAAAAAGTAATAATTGGTGATAATTATGATCATTAAAATGGTCAATTTTTGTATTAATTGTTTTATATGATGAGGAGAGTTGAGATTAGATGTTTTTTTGACCTCGAAAGTATCTAAAAAACAAGATATGAGCTTGGAAAGATTTTTGGTTTAGAGTTGATTTTGGATTTTGTGTCGTTTTTTTTTTGTTTTTAAAAGCCATGAATTGATTTAACAAGGTAAAAAATAAATTGAAAATGAGTTTGTTTGTAAAAAGAATCTGGGACCCCATTTTCCCAACTATTACAGTGACAAGATTTCAGGCGACGTGTCTTTTTTTAAATGATTGGGGTAAGCAACATGACCCATTAACTTTTAAAAAATTAATAAAGGCTCGCACGCGAGCCGTTGTTTGATCGATCAGGCCTAGCAGCGTCTGTCTTAATTTTTTTTTAAATGATTTTTTTAATTGATGCCTTATTTTCTATGTATTTTTTTAAATAATTATTTTGTTTATGTTTTAATTAATACCTTTTATGTGTGATTTTTTTTGCTTATTTAGCATTTTTTAGATTTTGGTTATTTTTTAATGATATTAGGTTTGTTTGATTTTTAAAGAGGTTGGTATGATTCTTGTGATTTTTTTTAAAATTTTTATATGGATTAAATTTGTTTTTTTTAATATTGAAATTTTCATAAAGTCTTTAATTTGTGCAGTCCTACATGGCATTGTTTTTTTTTATTGTATTCAATAAATTTTATTGTATGTTGGTTTCTATTACAAATTTATTTTAATTAATAAATCCATTAATCATAATTAGGTAAATTACCTGCTGCGATATTAAATATCTTGATCTATATTTGTCTCTTAGTTTTTTTCAGTTTTGTTTTTGTTTATTGTTGATGATTTTTTTTTCATTTCTTTACACGATAATTATTGATTTGTTTAGTTAGATGTCTGCATAAGTTTTTTAATTTACATCTGAGATTTTTTTATGTAAGAAAACACGTTGAAAAATTCTGCATGTTTGATTTTTTTTTTATTATGTTTTGATGTTTTGGATTCAATTTTTATTCTTATGATTTTTAATTTTTTTCCATTGACTTTTTTATGCTAGATTCATGGCGTTTTGTTTCTGTTTGCTTTTCTATCCATTGCTCCGATGAAAATTAATAAAATCATAGATTTTTATTACTCATTTTAAAACATTGATATAACATGAATGTCTTATTTTATATTGACAAAAATTTACTCGTTCCGCAGCATAGCGCTGACCATTTATCTAGTTTTACCTCGGGCATGTAAAATATTCAATCAAATAGTCCACTTAGATGGAACCTGACTTCCATTTTTCTGAGCCAATATTTTCTAGAACAAACTTTGTGTTGTATCTAATGAATTAAGGTTGGTGCAGATGGAACAGTTACAATCACTTTCCCTGCAAGCTTAACGAAGAACTGATTCGTGAGACAGGTACAATCG
>Ga0325403_1008107_pt1 | contig 10056 bp, 7 predicted proteins | sample PopdelMetagenome_19_FD_205665 | JGI IMG/M metagenome (GOLD analysis project Ga0325403, IMG submission 205665) | Populus deltoides microbial communities from Bellville, Georgia, United States - Xylem-PdKOR-R4 | ecosystem: Host-associated > Plants > Phyllosphere > Stem > Wood/Secondary xylem...
TTAAAATTGTTGTATTTTAAAAGCGTGATGTTTAAATATATCATGTTTTTTAATAATAATAATATTTATTAAATTTCATGCTTATAAAATAATAAAAAATATATTTCTTGTCGGATGAATTTTGTATGCGATAAAATTATAAATAGTTTAATGCAACAATAAAAAATATTTTATATAAAATATTATTTATTTCATGATGTAATAACAGGAGTTAAATCAATAATATTTCAACGAAAAATTATCAATATTAATATATGTTTTTTTAATTATTTTATAACTTCAGTTTGAAAAGTATTTTTTAACCAAACACATTAAACTACTTTTTGTTCAACCTCAATTTCAACCACAGTTTTAACCACACATATATTTTTCCAAATTAACCTCAACTAAAAGCACTTTTTCTAAAATAACTTTTTTAAAATTATAACCACAACAACTATCACAATACCAAACACACTCTCGATCATTATACCAGTAGACCATTAGATCGGATTTAAAAATTATGAAATCTCCTAGTCTCTCCTGCATTGGACTTTCTTTGTAGCTACAAATAAAGGGAACAGCTGTTTGAGAGTGAACAAGACAAGATGCTGTTGTGTTGTTGAAATGATTTTTTTTTTTTGTTTAAATAAAAATAAAAAATAAAAAACCGGATCAACAGATCAGATCACTAAGTTAATATGCAGATCGGGTTAATAACTTTGACCATGCCTTCTAAAAAATTAAAAACTCCAAAACGGTTGAACCTTGGAAAGAGGCTAGATAGATAACAACAGAGAGAAAGAGAGAGAGGATGATGGAAAGATTGAGTGAAGACGAAAGAAAAGCACTAAGAGGAAGCAAATTCGCACCTCTCCCTCCTCCTCCCTTTCGTTCCCAACAACCCAGGTATTCTTTTTTTTTCCTTTTCCTTTTTTCTCTCTCTCTTTTTCTTATTTATGAGTCTATCTAGAGTTTTGTTTATTGATTATGTATGTATCTTATACCGTTAGGTTAGCGCATCCTGGTGGACCATTAAGGACTAATAAAGCTGCAGCCTTGGCTAAATTTCTTGAAAGAAAACTTCAAGACCCAAATGGGTTGGCTTCCATTGATCCTGATATCCTTGAGTTGGCTGTCAAGAATGCCAAAGACACTGTCTTGACTAGTAATAATTATTTCAAGCCCCCCCCCCCCCCCTTTTTTTCTGTTCTTTTAATAATTTTGTTCGTGTTGTATACGATGAGTAGCAAAGATGAAATTGTAGGTTTAGAATTATTGGGGCTAGTTGGGAAAAACAAATTGAGTTCGTGATATGGGTTTTTGTTGTTTGTATTGGATTTGATGAAATGGGGACTGAAGAGATTTCAGAGATAGTTGAAATTGGGTCATTTGGACTATTTGTGGATTTCGATATGATATGAATCTGAGGAGTCAAATGCATTTTGATTGAGATCTTAAGCTTGCCAAATATTCATGATTGAATGATTTGCCACGTAGCCGATTTATGTAGTGTAATGGGATGCTTTTGAATTGTTAGATTGTGTTATTTTTGTGCCTGTTGTTTTAAATGTATTTTTCCATATCTGAATCTTTGGTTTTACGATGCTGTGGTTGGAGTTTTTCTTAAACTTTTAAAAGACTGGTTGTTATGTTGTCATGAGATGTTCTTAACATGAAAAAGAATATTTTATGGTCTGGTTGAAGTAGTGAGGTTCGATCTATTTCAAGTATTTGTTCCAGGAGTACCCTGTGGTCTTAAATTCTGGAGGCCATGTAGTGGAGTGGAGAAGTTTTCCATGCTATTATTTTGTTAGTTTTTCCTTTTACACAATAATAGAAAGAGAATGCTGGGTATTTTGTCACTTGTGGGAAAAACCTATTTTTCACTCTGCTTTCTTTAGATACGGAGGGTTATAATGTTTGCTCTTGAAATCCAGTTTAGCGGTCTGTTTTGCTTGTCTATTTGCACTCGAGATTTTATTTTCTAACACGACATTATTATGTGGAAGCATGGCTTATTTTCTTTGATATATCAGGTGGCACTTCAAAGTCTGGAACAATTATTCATCATGTGACTGACTTTGGCAACTCTAAGGTGCTTGGATATAGTGTCCCTGTTAATTGATCTTTTGAATGCTGCGAGTAAGCTTTTGTCAAGCACTTTCTAATTACTTTGCAAATGTTGCAGGAGTCTTTTGAAGAAGACAAAGTAGAAAAATCTTCACCAAAGAAACGAAAGGGAAAGAACAAGAAAAAGGGGAAGAAGAACAAAAAACAGAAGGTTTGCCTTTGTTGGTTATTATCATTCACTGTTTCAATTTTTGAGTTGCAACTCTTGATTGTTGAAATTACTTTCTCTTCTAGATAGTAGATGATAGTGAATGTGCAAATTTGAAAAAGCGCAAAAAGAAGTTGAAATTGTGATAACCATTGGGGATTTAATGCCTTAGTTGTTGGAAGAATTCAGTAGATGCTTTGAGAAGTACTCATCATGGCTGCAATATGTGTGTGTGATCAAATGACAAAAATCTTGGTTGCGGCAAATTAGGATAAGCTGCAGATCTCCCTGAATGTGCAAAGCAAGGGCTTGGTGCTACTATTTCTCATCAGCAACAGTAGAGGAAAGATCTGTTACCAATTTTCGCAGTCAAGTTAGTATCTTCCTCTTTATATTCTTTTTCATTGATGTAAAAGAACTCCCAACTTGTTATTTTTTGTACCGAGCAGATCAATCTGGTGACTGTTTAAGTGTGGGACTTCAATGGTTTCCCCGCAGAGTAGCAAATTGTAAAATCTGGTCGAGGGATCTTATTTGCTTTTTACAATATTTATAGTTGCCATGGGAAAACTTTTAGTTTGGGCTACCAGTAAGCCAAGCTGAGCTAAAATTTGACATGCTTAAGCTTTGGTTCTTCTTCTTCTTTCATTTTTTTGGGTTCAATTAATTTTAGGAGCTCAAGCTCGTTTTGTGTTTGCAAAGAAGTCTGGGACATGGAACTCAATCGAGTTCAGCTCATTTAAATTTTGGTAGAGATGAACTCGGCTTAAAGTGAAAAGAGAGAACTTGTCAACTATGTATCACCTATATATAGATTATAGTTTATACAGTCAAAGACCATGTGCTTAGGTCTCAGAAACATTCGAGGCATGGAGTCTTGCACTATTGCTTTGTGTTATATATCTCAAATATGTGAACGGGAACCATAAATCTCTTCATCGACTGTTGTTCAAGGGCCATTCGTACGTTAATCTCTTCCTCTCCACGCTCTCTCCATCAGATACCAAGGAAGATGGTGTAACCGCAGCTGCACAAGCATTCCCAAACAATCACATGAGAGCGTGTTTGATATTGCGGTAGCTGTTGTGGTTGTAATTTGAAAAAAGTTTTATAGAAAGTACTTTTAGTTGAGGTTGGTTTGAAAAAATAGGTGTTTGGTTAAAATTGTGGTTAAAATTGAGGTTAAACAAAAAGTAGTTTAATGTGTTTGGTTAAAAAAATATTTTTCAAATTGAGTTTATAAAATAATTAAAATATATATATATATATTAATATTAATGATTTTTAATTTAAATATTGTAGATTTAACTACTATTATTACATCATGAAATAAATAATATTGATATCAAATATTTTTTTATTATTTCATTAAATTATGTGCAATGTCATCACATACGAAATCTATCCAATAAGAACTATATTTTCCATGGTTTTTTAAGCGCGCAACAACAAGAACTGAATTTTTTTTTAACTGGGTCGAACCTGGTAAGAACATAATTGGAATTGCGATCAAATTTCATAAATATTATGTCATCATGCGATATCTTTCTAATTTATGTAGTGTTATTAAATAATATTAAATACTAATTTTTCGAGTAAAATATAATTTTTTTAAAAAAAATTTATAATTTCATTACGTACAAAATTCATTCGACAAGAACTACAGTTTCCATGATTTATTGAGCATGCAATAAAATTAGGTAAAATATTATCAGGAATAAAATTGAGATTACAGTACGAGTAAATGTAATTCACCTTAAATTAATTTGAAAAAAAAGCAACAAAAAAATATTGTTCACGTTCACATGAACAATGCGAGTGAAATCAATTAACTGCATTGGCTTTTCAGAGGAAAAAAAACTAAACTTTTTGCACTGGTTTTTCAAAAGAAAAAAAACTGTTCACGTGAACAGTGTGACAATGGAGCATGGCTCCACTGCTTCTCCAAACCTGCGGCAATACAGTGAAAATTGGTGGGTCTTACTAAGCAAAATCATTTTTTTTTGCTTTACCAAACACTGATATGTGTGGTTCATCCGCAGCAACATTACCAAACAACATCTGAATCACTTGTAGATGTGAATTTTTTGTCACTTTTATTTTTGTTCATTATTCTACTTCTATTACGTTAATAATGCTTTGTGTTTACATTCATTGTATGTTTTGATTTTACGTGTGTTTAATCTCCAATTGTTAGTTACTAGCTTTCCTTTTATTTTGGGTTTCTTGTATATGACTTTGCTTATTTAAAAGTAGCCGAAAGTTATCAATGAGGAAATGAAGTAATCAATTATTATCTAAAACATGCGGTACTTTCTCATCTAAAGAGAAATAATTCACTTATTGTTTGAACAATTACTATGACCTATCATTGGTATCAGAGCCTAGTTATTGTGGGAACCAATAAGGAACGTATTGAACAGTTGGAGGATGGGCTACGCTGAATGGAGCTCGGCATGGCTGATATAGGCTGTGGCATTTGGAAGAAACTCTTAACCGTCTCTCTAATGTATTGCATGCAAACCAGGAGCCTCTAAATCATGGCAACCAACATCGTGAAGGTCACGATAGGGGACGACTTGTTGTCTCCTCCAAGACAGCGAAACTTGAATTTCCTAAATTCTCAGGAGATGATTCGACGGAGTGGTTCACCGTGAAGGCCAGAAGGTTTCTTTGGCCTCCTATCACTTGAAAGGAGATGCCAACTAGTGGTGGCAATGGATTCGTAGGATGATTGAAGAAAAAGGACATGTTCTCTCATGAGCAAATTTCTAAAGTGAACTCTAGGCTAGCTTTGGGCCTTCGAAGTGCGAAGATTTTGATGAAGCCCTTTCAAGGATAAAGTAGGGTGGTTCATTATCGTGATTACCAATAGGAATTCAAGCGTTTGGGCAACCAAGTACACGGTTGGACACAAAAAGCTCTTGTGGGAACATTTATGGGTGGCTTAAAAACTGACATTTCAGATGGAATATGAATGTTTAAGCCTTAGACCTTGAAGGAAGCCATCAGCTTAGCCCAGATCACAGATCAACTTAACAGATAAAGGAGGTTTCTTAAATCTACACCATCGATGTGAGCTCCCCTAGCCTTTCCCCTTGTCAATTGAGTCATACCAACAACCCCTACCAATCCTGTTCGGCATCTCACCTTGGAGGAAATGCAATGGAGGAGAGCACATAACTTATGTTTTGACACAAATACTTATGTTGGAGGGTTATGATGGCAACAACACTCTTTTATGTGACAATGTCATTGAAGAACAACCGGTCCAAGAGAATTATGAGGAAACTATTGAACTAGAAATCATGCTACATGCGTTAACAGGATGGATCGCGCCCAAGACCATGCAAATAGCTACTAGGATCGGTTCCCACGACGTCGTCATACTCATTAACAATGAGTCAACTCATAACTTCATTAGTGAGAGGTTGGCCAACGGGCTACCAGTGGTGCCAACCAAAGCTTTCACCGTGTGGATAGCTAATAGTGAGAAATTGAAGTGTCGAGGGCGTTTTAAAGAGGTACGAGTGGACCTGTATGGCACTCATTCCTCTTTAACTCTTTATTTTGTTCCTCTTACAGGGTTGGATCTAGTCCTGGGAATCCAATGGCTCAAAATGTTGGGTTCTGTGGTTTGCAACTGGAAGTAATTAACCATGGAATTTCTTTAGAAGAACCAGATCAAACGGTTGCAAAGGACTGACGATGAAGCCATCTAAGTTGCATCACTACATCTCCCTCAAAAAAGGAACCAAACCAATTAATGTCCGTCCATACCATTATGTGTACTATCAAAAGGAGGAGATCGAGAAATAAGTCCACAATATGTTAAACGCCGGCCTTATTTGACCTAGTATGAGCCCTTTTTCATCACCAGTACTATTAATGAAGAAGAAGGATGGAAGTTAGTGTTTTTGCACGAATTATCATGCACTCAACGCTACCACTGTGAAGGGCCGTTTTCCCATTCCCACGATTGATGATATGTTAGATGAACTCTATGGTACTTCATATTTCATCATGAGATCTTATAACTTGGTACTATCAGGTACAAGTTAATTCAAGGTTGGCGAGTTAGTGCATCTAAAACTACATCCTTATCGCCAACAAATAGTTTTCAAAGTAATACACCAGAAATTAACCAGCTGCTTCCATGGGCCCTATAAAATTCTAGAGAAAATCAACTCGGTCACATACAAGCTCCACTTACCAGCAAAGTCACGTGTTCATCCCATATTTCATGTATCCTTACTCAAACAGTACATTACTAACGTGGAGAATGGGGTGGCACACAACACGGAGTTGCTACCGTTCATTGATGATGGGGTAGTCATACTCACATCGCAGGTTATTCTCGATCATCGCTGGATCAAATAAGAAGCCTAAATTATCGAAGAGAGTTTGGTCAATTGGAAAAATCTACCGGTAAAAAAGGTGACATGGGAACCCACCAAACAACTGATGAAGATGTTCCCAGGTGTGGACTTTGAGGACAAGGATCCATATAATAAGGGAGGTATTGATAAGCCACGACGGTCAGCAAGGCCCCTTAAGCCAAATCCCAAATACCTGATATGAAGTTGGATGTGAAAAGCTAGTTTCATGTGACATGCATGCAGATGAGAGCTTATGGTCATGTGAAGAATGAGAAGGTTATGCTGGGGTGGACTGGGTCACCTGCAGTACTAGGTCACATGCAGTTGTGAACTTTTCGTCACTTTTATTTTCATTCGTTATGCTACTTTATTTTGTTAGTAATGCTTTGTGTTTACATACGTGGTATGCTCTGTTTTTACGTATGTTTAATCTCCAATTGTTAGTTACCAGCTTTCCTTTTATTTCGGGTTTCTTGTACATGACCTTGCTTATTTAAAGTAGTTGAAAGTTATTAATGAGGAAATGAAGTAATCAATTATTATCTAAACCTTGCAATACTTTCTCACTAGAAGAGAAATAATTCACTTATTGTTTGAACAATTGCTGGGACCTATTAGGACTTGGTGATCAATTGGTACACTAGGGTTTGGTCCAATTAATATTCTTGTTGCATAAGTAATATAAAGACTCCAGTCATCCAAAGAAAATCACTTCCTCTTAGAAGCAAACCCTAATCAAGAGACAGAGACAAACATCCATGGTTGTGCTGGTAGTTGTCCCTTAGACATACTTGTAGACATATTTCTAAGACTACCTTCAAATCTCTAATGTGTTTTAAAGGTGTGTGCTTTTTTGCCTACCAACCCTAAATCTGCTACAAAGTATCTAAATCGCAATGCCAATATCCCTACCTTAAAGGACAAAAATCACCTCCAAAAGAAAACTATCATTGTTTTAAAGCCATCTTTATTTAGGATTTCTTTATTCCTATCTTTATTTTTTTCTTCCCCTCTCAGAACAATAATGTCATCATTTGTTGTCACTACGATAGCCTTATGGAATCCAGTAATCGGAGAGTACATAATTTATCAACCTAAATAGGTGGGAAACTTTAGGGTTTGGTTATGATTCCTTAAATGATTACCACAAGATTTTAAGATTACCCTATTATCACAAAACTAATTATACAATTCAAATTTCTCATTAAAAAAAATGCATGAAGAGCAAATAATTAATCTGCTGGTTTCCATAGTAATTGGTTCATAGCTTTTACTGACAAGACTGGCGATTTAAAGATGAAAAGTTGGTTGACTCTATTTTGTGTTTTGATTTGGCAACAAAAACATTTAATGAGATAACAATGTTACCTCATGATGCATGGTCAAAACATACATGTTGCGAGTTAGGGTTTTTTTAAGAGTCTTACTGTTGTCGCAAGCTATGAGATGGGGACCTTTAGCACCTGCATTGTGTGGACGTTGAAGAAAGTTGGAGATGATCAAGAGGGAGGCTTTTGGGTTAGATGGTTTAATGATCAGTATTTTTGTTGAAAAATTAATTTTGAGCCTTGAGTTTCTTTTTAAAAAAGGTTCAAAAGCAAGATGATAACTCATTGATAGATGGGTGACGCTTGCATCTATACCTAATATCTCTATACTTGGTAGAATACCATACCCAAATAACATGAGTCTAGCTTGCTTCAAAGCCCAACACCCTTAGACATAGCTATGAGCCAAGTCCAAATGGGCATAGGTCTAATGAGCTACCAAATTCAACACCCCTTGGCCTGGCTGCATGTCGAGCCTAATTGGGCATAGGGTTGGCAGCTGTCAGACCCAGCACTCCTAGATTTGGCTGCATGCTAAGCCTAATTGGGCACGAGTCTGGCAAACTGCAGACCCAATGACTTTAGGCTTTACACCGTACCGAGCCTAAATGGGTATGAGATTGATAGCTGCCCTTAGACCTTGGCACCATGTCAAGCTTAGGTGGATATAGGTCTGGTGAGCTACCAGACTTGATGCTCTTGGGTTGAGTCTAATAAGACACAAATCTGGCGTATTGTCATACTCACCGTCCTTGGCACCATGTTGAGCCTAAGTGGATATGAGTTTGGCGAGTTGTCAGACCCATCACCCTTAGGCTTATTTGTGCGCCAAACACAATTGAGCAGAGGTCTGACGTGCTGCCAAACCTGAAACCCTTGGGCTCGGCTACGAGCCAAGCCCAAATGGGCATAAGTCTTGCTTGTTGTCATACCCATTGACTGTGGGCTTGGCAATACGCCAAGCATAAAGAGCTAAAGGCCTGAATATCATTATAAACCACATCTTGGGCCATAAGGCTCAATTTGTTTATTCTTATGACATTTAATATAAAATGTTAATGTTATGGATATTCGTCTTCCATCTCCCATTAATTTTAATGTTGAAGATATTCGTCTCTTATTCTCCATTAATATCAATATCAGGGAAATCTCATCTCACATTAATGTTAATGTTAGAGATATTTATCCCTAATTAGTTCTATAAGGGTAGAAAGACCTTCTTGACCTTTAATAAGTATCTTTTTTATAGGGTGCTAGAAGTAAAAATACACATAGAATCACACAAATAAAAGATTCACAATCTCTATTCTTAACAAAAATACCTTTTTAATTTCAAAGCATTTTTTGTATCAATCTAAGAACAAACACTTTTTTTAAAAAAAATAAATGTTTATTCCCTCATTTATTGTAAACCATATGCTTAAAAATCACTGACTTTGTCATATGAGGGTACACTAATCCCATAAAAAATGACTATTTTGCAGATTACAAGTTTTCTATTACAAACTACAAGTTTCATAAATAATAGAGAATAGATTATCTTACTAGAACCTTTGATTTACCTATAATTCAACTATTCTTAAGTACTTTGGATTTTATAACACCATCAGATGTATGTTTCATCATTGATGGTTGCATTCTAGCCATTTGCAAAGATACTGGAATTGTTGAATATGACCCTAAAGGAACAAGATACTTAAAGCAACTCTTTAATTACTTATTGGAGATCACAGAAGATGTGTTGTTGATGATAGTCTAATCTCACCTCCCAATGAATCTGAAGCTATGAAATATTAGTGCTGATAATAAGTTTAGAGATTGGTGTCATCATATATATATATATACCTCCCAATGAATCTGAAGCTATGAAGTATTGGTGCTGATAATAAGTTTAGAGATTGGTGTCATCATATATATATATATGAAGTATTGGTGCTGATAATAAGTTTAGAGATTGGTGTCATCATATATATATATATATGAAGTATTGGTGCTGATAATAAGTTTAGAGATTGGTGTCATCATATATATATATATATATATATATATGAAGTATTGGTGACCAATCTCTAAACTTATTATCAGCACC
>Ga0325403_1008109_pt1 | contig 10052 bp, 5 predicted proteins | sample PopdelMetagenome_19_FD_205665 | JGI IMG/M metagenome (GOLD analysis project Ga0325403, IMG submission 205665) | Populus deltoides microbial communities from Bellville, Georgia, United States - Xylem-PdKOR-R4 | ecosystem: Host-associated > Plants > Phyllosphere > Stem > Wood/Secondary xylem...
ATCAACTAGCTTCTAGGGGTATGTTTTGGTTTTTACTTTTAAAAAGCATAGTAAAATGAATAAATTGTATTTGAAAGAAAATTTTCTTTAATTGGACTCTAGGGATTTTTCGTACTTTCATCCTAAATTTTTTGTTTTTACCATATAGGAATAAGAGCAATTTGGTATTTTAATAACTATATATATATATAAAATTGTTAGCACATGTGTTATGCATCCTAGTGAGTAAGTTGTCTTGTCATATTTAGATGGTATGTGCAACAACTTACAATTGCCAAAAATAGTCTTTTTTGGTGTTTTCAGAATCATCATGGTAAGACCTCCATCCCTAGGCAACACATAGTGTAATTCCCTCTGGTTTGGTGATGATTGATTTTTTCTTCTTTTTTTTCTCTCCTCCTCCTTTTTTAACGTTTAATCTTCTAAATTTTCACAATAGCCCTTCAATTTATTTTTTTTCATTCAGATTTAGTCCATATTTTTTTAATTTTTGTTTTTTATTTTAATTAATATATAGAATTGAAATTTATTTTTAAATTTCATCCTCCTTTAGTTTTTTTATCTGTTAAATTTGGTTCCTATTCTTTTGACTACTATTTATTTTATTTGAGATGATTTTGAAATTGGTTTTTTGTTTTATGATTCATCAACCTTCAATTTTTTTTTCATATCATATTTCATCCTCATTCTTTTGATTGCGGTTTATTTACTTTAGCAATTTTTTTAATTTTTTTTTATTTCACCGTTTAATAGTAAATTAGTTAGGAATTGAGTTTCTTTATTGATCACAGGTTTAGGATTTTACGGTTTATGAATTTAAAAGATTAACCCAAGTTTAGGAGATTCACCTAGGATTGCTTCTTTTTTTTACCCTTTTTAAGTTTTTTTTTCCTTTTATTATTTAGCATTTAATTTAATTTGAGATCATTCTCTATTAAATTTTTTTACTTTATATAGGATTGTTCACTAATTTTTAAAATGACTTGAGTTTTCTTATGTTTTTTTATTTATCATTCTTTGTTAAATTTAGTTTTTTTTTTAATTTAGTTTTTGAATTAAGTTAAATTAATTGCTTAAATATAAGCATGAGATGTTCATTTTGTAATATTTTGTTTGGTTTGCTTTATGAGTCATTGCTCTTGTGGCGTGTGCGTCCTCTTTCGATATCGTCGTGCAACCTTTCTCAATGGGATTAAAACTATCTTGGTAAACACTTTTTGGTGGTGGAGATGCGTCTATGGTGGAGGGACGATGAGTCTCCGATAGGTTTTTCTTTCTTCTCCTTCTAAGTATGATATTGGCGGCTAGTTTTTTATAGTTCATTATTAACATTTTTTGTTTGATTTATCTATTATTGTTGCTTTTTATCATATTATTAAATTAATTGAACTTATTAGATCTAGTCAGGTCAATGACTTGGGGTCTCATATTTTATTTTGCTTTTTTAAAAACACTACAATTGCCTAAACATTTTTTTATGTTAGAAGAAATTTGATCCGACCTGCGACATAACACTAGTCGCTAATCTGAGTTTACTCAAATCACTTTTTTGGGGTTTTTTTTTTATTCGAATACCATTTTCATTTCCGGCCTTCAATATTTAATTGATTAGAATTGAGCTTTTTAATTTGTTTTGGTTTGCATTCCACAGGTTTATCGCAGTTTCATGCCCTAAATCGTGGGTTTCATAAGTTAACCATATTTGACTAGGTCAATTTTGATGTGAATCTCATGATCATGTAGTCATGCAACTCATAATCAAGATTGAAAATTGATCTTGAAAAGCCCAAAAAGGCCTAATAGGAGTGTGAGACAATGAAAACCTGCCCCAAGACACCAACACTATTGGAGTAAAGTCGAATGTCATCACGAAACCAATTAATCTTCGATAAGTCAGATTCAATTCATTCAAGAACAAAAAAATGCAAGAATATCTCTCACAAGTTAAACTGAAAAGACATCAAAGGTTTTCCAAAACTTAGACTTGTAAGAGTTTAAGTACTTTTGAAAAATTAACCCTAATAGATCTACTCTTGTGGGCTGAATTAACCCATCTGCAAAACTAACTCGGAACCTATACTACTAAGCCCAAACCCTGATCCAAACAATCCTTGGATCCTAACTAAAAAAAAATATTAATTAAGTGTAAATAAGCCTTGGGCTATAGCTGAAACAATAAAAATAAAACTTATAAGTTAAATCATTATGCTGCTGTGAGAAGAGAAGAAAAAAGAAAACAATACAAGTATGTTATAAAGCTTATTTATAGCTTACAATGTTGCCCAATGATCTTAGAAACCAATCTATCATTAAATATCACCGGTCATTCTTTCCTTGTGTAACTAGGAATCCCTGTAAGAAAAGAATTTCAGAACATTAATGAATTTTTGCCACATTTGAAAATTATATTGCAGTTCATTGAAGATTTTTGTAGAACAAGAAAATTCCCAAAACAAGTTGTCATATCTTTGTAAAAAAATGATTATTGCCAATTAGAAAGTTCACAATTCAAAAAAAAGTAAATAACAAAATTTGTAGAACATGTTCTGACCTTTATCGCAAGTTCTTCCTGAACTTCAATTAATCTAAAATTTTACCCCTAACATAGAAACACACCTCTGGAATCTTCTGATAAAGTTTCAGCTAAATCAAACAGTTTAAATCAGAGTTATACTTAATCTTTAATAAGTCAAATTCAGTTCATTCAAAAAATCAAGGAATGCAAGAATCTCTCTCACATGTTAAACCGAAAAGTTCAAAAGTATTATTCATCAAAGATTTTTCAAAACTTAGGCTTACAAGAGTTTAAGTACTTCTGAAAAATTAACCCTGATATATCTAACCCATATTCAGTTCATTCAAAAAATGATCCTTATCAAATAGGAAGTCCACAAGTCAAAAGAAAATAAATAATAAAATTTATATAGCTTGTTCTAACCTATATTGCAAGTCCTTCCTGGATTTCAATTCACCTGAAATTTTACCCTAACATAAAAAATACCCATGGAATCTTATGATAAAGTTTTAGCTTGATTCAACGGTTTAATTTAGAGTTATGCTTAATAGTATATAACTCGACGATAGGAAATTCTATGCCAAAATTCAAATCTAATTTTATTTGAATTATATTAAATTTAAAATATTATCATCTTAATTTTTTTAAAATATATAATCTAATATATTACCATCTTAAAATTTAAAAAATATTTTTTTGGTATATATATTTTTTTCCTAGACTTCTATATGCCAACTTGATTTTAAAATTTCTCTTCTTCGACACGCGTTATCAAAATCTCTTAACCATCAATGACAGAGTTTGCAGCCAACGCATGGAAGATTAATCAAAAGACGAGTTCTGTGGAAAACAAGGCCAACAAGTGATTTTCAGATCCCACACAATATTTGCGAGGCACCTTCCAGGCCAATATTATTATTAATGTCAGAATGTTGATTAAGATGGATATAGATGCCCTGGTTTTGCAATGCAGCACGAAAATAAAAACAAAAAGGTGGCATGATAAGATAATTGGTGAATAGCTTTCGAAAATTGCATGATCATTGTCATAACTGTAAACTGCCATGTATAGCGTTGGTTTGTTGACATAGGATACACGTCATTCTCACGAATGATTGAGCCAAGAGGGGTGAACAAGAGCAAGTCATCACCACGAAAATAGGTGGGTTCCGATGAGAGAATTTTTGGTTCTCCCCTTTAAAATGGAGGTGGAGAGGAGAGCGTACCGTACAAGGGTTTTGTCCTTATCTGAAGGGTTGTTGCCTGTGGGTGAGCTATTAAGGTAGCGACAAGTGATGGTATTTGAAGTATAGTTATCAGACCGGTCTGGGAGTTAACCCGGTTAAGGAACCGGGTTCTGGGTTTTATGGGTTAACTAGGGTCAACTCAAAAAAATTAAAAAAATTAAAAATTTAATATTTCATACGAAAAAATTAAAAAAAATCAATATGAATATATGCTATATTGTAAATAATAAAGTTTTAAAAAATATTTTAAAAAGTTTTTTATCACACATTGAAAAGATACTATGTTATGCTTTTAAGTTGAAGTATTTAAACCAAAAAAATTTTTTATCCCACGTTGAAAAAACATAATTTTTTTCTTCTAAACATAGAGTATATTTATGTAAGGGTTTCAAATTACACATTGAAAAGATACTATGTTATTTTTTTAAGTTGAAGTATTTAAAGAAAAACAATTTTATTTTATATTTAGAAAACATAATTTTTTTATATTAAAATTATGAAAAAACACTCTGTTTTAATTTATTTCTTATTATTATAAACTGTAAAATAAACTTTATGCATTTATAATTTTTTTGAATAAAAAAACTAAAATAATTATTTTAATGGATTGAAATAAAAACGTAGCTTAGAGCCTTAGAGTCTAAGACAATTACTGTCTCTTCAATCTTCACTCCCCCCCTCCCCCGCTCTCTCTCCATCTGAAAGGAAAAAAAATCGCTTTTTCCATCAGATCTCATCTTCACTAGCGATTGCCATGTCCTTAGCAACCACTGCTCGATCATTTCCTCTCCTTGCCTTCATTTCCCTCCTTCTCCTGTCTCCCGCTCTTCCCGTGAGTCAGTAGTAACTTGCAAAGCTCGTTATTTAAGTTTTATGTGTTTTGTTCCCGAGTTTGACTCAAATCTGTTAGTTTTTGCGGGATTAAAATGTTAGATTGATTGGTGTTCATGGATCGAGTTTTGATTTCACAAATGACAGTTTATGCATTACAAACGCCGTGTCTCGTCCTGGTTTGTCCGGATCGCTCGGGTCATGGGTCGACCGGGTCTTGCCGGTTTTTTACATTTACCAATCTTTCTCCTAACTCGAACCGGTCCAGCCACCAGGTCGACCGGTTCCCGGATCGACCCGCAGGGCCGGTCCAGGTTTAATAACTATGATTTGAAGGCCATGGTCATCATGGGATTGGCTTTAGCAGCTACGAAACTACACACATTTTTAACTTAAAAAAAAGACAGTTATATTTTTTTTAAAAAAAATTAATAATCAAATTAAATTAATTTGATAATTCAATAAAAAATAAGGCAACAATAATAAAAAAATAAATGAAAAAAAGTATTTTAGTCAAAACTAAATTGACACGTTAAATTCATGACTTAAATATGAGATATGTCAAAATTACGTGTCTATGCATCCTTCATTATGAGGTTAAGATAATTTGATAGAAAATAAAATTGACGATAAATAAAAGTGAAATTGTAAAAACTAAGACACAAGTATAAATTAAGATATTTAATAGCGCAACACATGTCATTTACCTGGTTGTGTTTAATAAATTAATTTATTAAAATTAATTTTTAATAGGAGTTGACATACATATAAAATTTATTGAATAAAAAAAAAATATTATGTAAGCACATATTAAAAATATCATAAAAAATAAATAATTTTAATTTATTTACATAAAAAAATTATAGATGAATTATATTAACCTTATGAAAAATTAAGACATCCAATATAATTAAAAAATAATCACTATTTAAAAAAGGCTAAATAACCCCTGAAAAATTGACATCAGAGGGGTATTAATTAAAAAGATTCTTAAAAAATATTTTAAAAAGGCATAAAAAAGGTATCGATTGAAAAAAAATACCAAAAAAGGAAAAGCCTAGGTGCGTGGGCCTTGAAGCCTAGGCCCAAGCATTTGAGATTGCTATTTTGTTTTTCTTTTTAAAAAGGGAGGACGACTTGTTGTCTGCTATGGTAGATGACGTGTCGTTCGCCAGCCCAGATTCTGATCACCATTATGATTGTCGAAAAATCAGGCCTACAGATTTTTCACCTAAAAAACCTATTTTTCATCACATTTCAACCACAAAACACTCTTTAACAACCCCACAATTTGTGTTCAACACAAAGAGCAATGACATAATAATTCCGTTAAGATTAGGGTAATTTGTTTTTTTTTAAATCAATTAAAAATCTGACAAAGTTTCCTCTGTATTTTTAGGTACCAAGTTATCAACTCTTCTTTCATAATTCCCAATTATCAAATTTCCTACTCATCCTATCATTCAGGACTTCTTCCTCTCATTACATCACAATTTCTCAAAAATCAAATTCATACATGTTCAAACAATTCAATATCATACATTTCCATAGATGCAATTCAATGAAGCGCATTACACAATTCAAAGATTTACAAATAAGGGCATTAACAAAATTATAATTGAAATAAGTATATAATTAAAAAAGAAATTCATAATTAAAATTATACTACAAAAAAGGCTTTTGATAACTATTGATGCATTAAATTTTAAAATTTATATTGCATAATAAAATAATAAATTCATTCATTACAAAATGATACCCAACAAAATATAAGAAAATTAATCTATTGTTCAGCCCGATAAGGGGATGTACCTGAAAATTGATTTAACACAATAATTCGATTAGACAAATGAAGTAAAATATCAATAAATTCTTTCTTACTTTCTTTCTTCCTTTCTTTTGAAAATTTACTCATAAGATCATTAAGTTAATTTACTCATCTAGTATTATATATTACAATTAAATTTCAGAATAATCTTTAATTATTTTTAACATCAACAAAAAATATAATTATTCCTATCGCCCATTAACCCTGGCATTAATTCCACTAATAGGTGATTAATTTCTCACCTGCCCATTCAACAAACACTAATTTCATCAATTCAAAAAATTAGTTCAATGATCTACCCATTCATCACAGTACTAATCTCATTAACTAGGGAATTAATTCCTTATTCCGCCCATTCACTAAGGCACTAATTCTATTAACCCAGGAATTAATTCAATGATTTGCCCATTCACCAGGGTACTAATCTCATTAATCAGAGAATTAATTCTTTATTACGTCCATTCACGAGGACATTAATTTCATTAATTTAGGAATTAGTTCAACGATTTGCTCATTCACCATGATACTAATCCCATTAACCATGATACTAATCTTATTAACCAGGGAATTAATTTCTTATTACGCCCATTCACCGGGGCACTAATTTCATTAATCCATGAATTAATTCATCACATCACATATATTGTTTCCTCAAGTAAACAATATAATAATTACTAATCTATCAACCACAATTAATTAGATAAAAATACATATTGACCAATAATAAATTTGGGCATCATGTATTTACTTGACGACTGAGCTCGAGTCGAAGTTCCCTGTTGTGGTGTTAGTCTGACAGCCTCTCTTGAATTGACAAGTATATCACATCATTATTCTACTTTCCATATTGACACAATCAATAAATAAAATTATTTCAATTATCCTTTCATTTGCCAAAATCAAATTTAAAAAGAAACATGAAAATTCCCTTCTTTCTTTTGTAAATTTCCTTCTTATTCTTCAAATTTCCACATTGTAACACAATCATTTCATTATTCAAATATATATATATATATATATATATATTAATTTTTTTACTGAAATTTAAACTAAAGAAAAACATTAAAAAAATTTCATGATCTATTCACTCTTTAACATTAGTTTCATCTCTTTCCTATACAATCTCATCATCTTATCAAAATTCATTAATTTTATTTTTCTCATCATCTTCTTAAAATTCTTCAAGAATCTTATTTAAAAATACGAGGGCACCTTACCAAGCAATAACCAAAGCTTTAACACTTTTAAATTGAAAAATTTTCCTTTGCTTGAATTTCCCCTTTTCTTGGTTGAATGCTCCCTTCTCCTTTGAAAATCAAGTTTGTTCTTTTTTTTTTCTTTCTTCCCGCGTGCACGCAAACATACTTAACTTTTTTTTTAAATATCTTCAATGTCCCTCAAGTATGCCCCCCCACACGCGCGCATATATATATATATATATATATATACTTAATTGTTTTTAAAAATACCTTCTAAGTCCCTCAATTCTTTCTTCCCACATGCACACACTTGCACATATATATTTACTTAACACTTATTTTAAAATTCCTTCTATGTCCCTCAATAGTAACTTTTATGATTTTTGGGTAAAATTTCTCTAATCCTGACGCCTATTTATACCAAATCTTACTCGAGTTATTTTGAATTTCACTAAGTTACTCGTTGGTACTTTCAGTTTCGTGAAATTCACTTCTATAAAAATTTTATTTGCATTTTCGTGTTTATTTATTTATTTTTATATTTTAACACCCGAAAAAAATATTTTAATTTAGATTCTCGAATATATCATCATTCTTATAATTTAATTTATCACCTTCTCTTATTTTTCATAATCTTAACTTTTATTAATATCAATACTATTACCTGGGGTTTTATATACCCTTAGAACACCAAGAAACCAACTTATCAACATATTAAACCAAAAAAATAGTCCAAATCACCAAATCAAACCGGAAAAATATTACATCATTGATCTAGATATGGTTTCTTAGGTTACATTAAGGCTTAAAACAACCACTATTAGACTCTCATTATCTAGTGGAATCTGTTGACACCAGTTTTAACTTATTTAGTGGTCGAAATCATCACCAACGAAAAGTTTTCTTTCTTTTTGTCGAAATCTGACGAATTCTCTCTTTTTTACTATGAAAAAGAACTGAAAAATGAAGAAATGAATGCCTACAGTTTATGCAGAAATAAAATTTATTATAAGTTAAAATTGCGTAATAGAGATATGAATGAGAATGGAAATTTGGGGTTTTTAATTTGGAGGAGTGCTTATTTTAGGTAATTGAAGTTATATATAACATTGATTGGATTTGATGATTGAGCATAAAACATTCCATGCATGTGGGGGTGATCTGATTATATATATATATATCTGTGTGTGTGTGCGCGCCTGTGCGCGTGTGTGGACTCATAGGTTACATTAAGACTTAAAACAACCACCATTAGACTTTTATCATCCAGTAGAACCTGTTGACACTAGTTTTAACTTATTTAGTGGTCAAAATCATCATCAAAGAAGAGCTTTCTTTCTCTTTGTTGAAATCTGACGACTTCTCTCTCTTCCACCATGAAAAAAGAACTGAAAAATAAAGAAATGAATGCCTATAGTTTAGGCAGAAATAAAATTTATCATAAGTTAAAATTATATGATAGAGATATGAATGAGAATGGAAATTTGTGGTTTTTAATTTGAAGGAGTGCTTATTTTAGTTAATTAAAGTTATATATAGCATTGATTGGATTTGATGATGGAGCATAAAACATTCCATGCATGTTAGACTCTCATCATTTAATGGAACTCGTTGACACCGGTTTTAACTTATTTAGTGGTCAAAATCATCACTAACAAAGAGCTTTTTTTCTCTCTTCGTCGAAATTTAACAACTTCTCTCTCTTACACTATGAAAAAAGAATTGAAGAATGAAGAAATGAATGGCTATAGTTTAGGTAAAAATAAAAGTTATCATAAGTTAAAATTATATGATAGAGATATGAATGAGAATGAAAATTTGTGGTTTTTAATATGGAGGAGTGCTTATTAATTGAAGTTATATATAACATTGATTGGATTTGATGATTAAGCATAAAACATTCCATGCATGTGGAGGTGTTCTGATTATAAATATTTATGTGTGTGTGGGTGGATTCAAACCCCCACGAAAAATGTATAATATTATTTTACTTATTCTAGTAGTAATTAGGTTTCTCCAATTAAAAAAAAAACTAAAGCTTGTGGCTTTTTTACTATACATAAAATTATTGTTCATTCTCTCACAAATAAATTATTGTGGATTGGAGGAGTGATTTTTTTAAAAAAATTAATTTGATCATTGAACTTTTTTTTATATATAATTGAGCCTTTTAAAACTCAAATTAGCACTCAATTGCATGTTTTTTTTTGGAGGAAGAGTTGAATTGAAAAATAAAGGATCAAAGTGAAAATACGAGTAACATAGATGATGCTTTCAAATTTTTTTTATGAAGTACATTTTAGCCTCCCAATTTTATTCTATGAGGTGACTGATCTCTTTAATTTTTTAAAAATAACTTATGATAATTTTTTTAAATAAATTAAAAAAATAGAAAGACAGAAAACAAAATAAACTCAAAAGATTTTGTTTTC
>Ga0325403_1008110_pt1 | contig 10052 bp, 3 predicted proteins | sample PopdelMetagenome_19_FD_205665 | JGI IMG/M metagenome (GOLD analysis project Ga0325403, IMG submission 205665) | Populus deltoides microbial communities from Bellville, Georgia, United States - Xylem-PdKOR-R4 | ecosystem: Host-associated > Plants > Phyllosphere > Stem > Wood/Secondary xylem...
ACTTGGTTTCAAATTTCTTTTTATATGGTTTTTTATCATTTTTTTTTAAAAAATCCCAACTATATTATTATCAGTTTCATTTTTATAGGCTTTAATGATACTTCGAATTACTTTTAAATTTTCTAGTGTGATTCCCATTTTAAAGGGGTCCAGTGAAGGAGACCAGTATTGCAGTTTATTCAACAAAGAAACATGTTGCAATTACTGAGAAAGGTTGAGCCACATGCATAAACATTAAAAAAAAAAAACCAATGAAAAAGAGATGGAATCTGTGTTCTATCAGCTTTTTTTCTAAGAAAAAGGAAAAGGAAGTTAGACAGAGACCTTCCTTTTACCATCTCTTGAAAAAAAAAGTGCCGCCCTTTGCCCTTTTGTCTCCTGTCACATGCCCATGTTTTTGTCTCCGCGTATATATTTAATTACAGACTTTACTTCCTTCTTTCTATTTGTTTTTTTTTTATTTGTTTACTTAGTGTGGAAGTTTTTACTAATTTTATAAATGACTTAGATTTTCTTGAGTTTGTTTTTTTATTATTTATTGAATTTTTCTGGCTAATTTTTAAAGTTAATATTTTTCGATTTCATCCTTAAATATTTGAAATCTTTTTTTAATAATTTATAAAACTAGAATTATTTTTCAATTTCACCTCTAATTTTTTTATCTTTCAAATTTTGGTCCATATTTTTTATTGTTATTTGTTTTTTTATAATAATATTTTAAATTGATTTTTTTTCTTACAATTTCATCTTCCTTAACCTTTTCATTTCACTATCAATTGTTTTTTACATACGTTTGTTATTAAGATTTGAAGAATGAAACAAAAAAAGGCTTTCTAGTGTTAAACCTTAAAAAAAAAGCAACATATTGAAGTTGATGATAAGAAAAAGTGATGGAAAATATCATAATCTATTTTTAGATTATTCTTAAATTCATTTCTTTTTTTTAAAAAAAAAAAATTCAAAACAATGATGTTTTGAACGATACTATTCTCCTTCTTCCCCTACGTGCACAGAGGCAGGGAAGAAGGAGATTTTCCAGTGAGGGAGACCAAACTGCTTGACGAGCTGGAAAGAAAAAAAGCAATTTATGAGAACATCATTCTATTTACCTTTTGTTTGGAAAGTGGGATGTGTCTATCGTTGAGGGGAAGACAATTTTGTCCTTCCCTTTTGTTTCCTCTGAAGACATAAAGTTAATTATAATTAATTAATAATTTGAACAATCTCGAGCACGCTTAATTTAAAATAATTTCATTTCTAAAAATGCATTTTATTGTAAAACGATATCTTTTATTTGTAAAGACTTATTAATTCATCTAAAAATTTAAACTATTAAAATAAATTCTACAATATAATTTATATTATTTTTTAATATACTTCCTAAATTAAAGCCCTTTTAATCAAAACCTACACAATTACATATTAAAATTTACTTATTGGTAGTTTCGTCTTATCTAATTTCACCCATCTTTTATATTTATTAAGAATATTTTAATTCATTCTATTCTTTTTCACTAGATGTATCATAATAGGAACTGATACCATTTATTCAATCTACTTTCTATTTTCTTGTTACTATCTCTAATTTATTGTTATTAGATATATCAGAAAAATAAATATTTTTTTCATAATAAAATAAATTTTCCTTTTCATTTAAATAAAAAAATCCAATTGAAAAAGTTAATTAATGGTAAGCGGTTCTTACTTTACATTACACGTTACTTCTAATAAATTCAAAGGATATACAGTGCATCTATTAAAATCATGTTATGTTTAAAAATAATTCAAAAACCTCAATTTAGTATCAAAATATACTGTCCTATAATTAATTGTGCTGTGTAGAATTTTTTTTGTTACATTTGTTTTTTTTTTTTTCTGGTTTTAGCATATAGACTCGGTTCATGTGATAAATTAAGATTTTAATATAAGAATTTTTAGAATAATAAATATTTTTAGAATTTTTAGGTAAGACAAACCTTATCTTGTTATTTTGAATTGACTAAAAAATGTTCATCATCTTTATTGCAAATTATTAGCAATGCAATAATCATAATAATTATAAAAGAGGTAAAAGGTTACGTAGAGGAATTTGGTGGCAACAACTGCTGGGTCCACGCGTTAAAAAAAGCAAGGAAAGAGAAAGAGGACCTTTGAAGTGTCGGCTTGTCCTCTCTTTCTTTCTCACTCATACTGATTGAAAATCAAAATCATATGGGAAAGAGGACCTTTGAAGTGTTTGCTTTTTTCATGGAAAGAAGGGAAAGATGGAGCGGTGGTTGTTTCCTTTTCCTTTTCCTTTTTATTTCTCTCTTTGAAAAACTTTATGACTGAACTATAATTGATAATAGAATTAATGCTGGATGGGAAAGAAGGGAAAGATCAGCTAATTATCCATAAGCAACTACTGCTTTAATTCTTGATAAATAAGTTCCCACTATCATATTCAGTCAATGCAACAAACACGTGATACACACCAAAGTACGCACCTTGAAAGAAACAACAGCGGTATAGAGGGATTTCATCTCTTGATCTGTTCTTCCATTTACCAGCCCCACAAACACCAAAGTACCAATCCTTTGGATTTTATCATGAAAAATTGCGGTTTTTCAATGTTTGCGGAGACCTCACTCTTCTAACAATTCATCAAGCATTAATAAATGAATAAAGAAATGTCATTTCTTTCACACGCACACATATATGTCTCTGATTTCCTATATTATGGTGGTGGTTGGTTGGTTTGATATTTAGATGTCTGAGGGAATTGTTTGCAATAGATCCAGTGAATTACAAGCTAGCGATTTGTGGAAGTGATGCACTTAGAGAATTTTCTTCCCCTGGGAAGAGTGGAAGCTTCTTTTATCTAACTCAAGATGATGGTTTCATGATCAAACCAGTGGGAGGTCAAAAGGTATAATCACGATGGTGCAGTTTTCATTTAGATGTTCTTTCTACATAATGTATAATCATATTCTAATTACTGTTCACAATGCTGTAATGGGAAACCTGTTTTGTTCCTAGTACCGTATCCATAAACGCTTTGACTTGAAAGGTTCTTCTCATGGACGCACGACTGACAAGCTTGAGGGTGAAATTGATGAAACAACCACGCTTAAGGACCTCGATCTAAACTTTGTATTTCGCCTGGAACGGTCATGGTTTAATGAACTCATTGGGTAGATTCCACAGCAATATTGCACTTTTTTCATCTTGTTCTTTGGTGAGGCACTAATCTTGAGAGGTTAACATGTGTTTGTCTTCAGTTCTTTCTTTCGCAGTCAAATTTATAGGGACTGTGAATTCTTAGAAGCAGAGAGAATTATGGATTATAGTCTTCTAATTGGCCTTCACTTCCGTGATGATTACTCTAGTGAGGAGATGATGTCGCCAAATGACAAGCATTTTGGTAAATTTCTTTTATCCTGTAATTCTGCTACCTTAAAAATTTACAACAACAATAGACCTTGAGGTAATTTGGTTTTGTGTTTCTGTATCAGAAAAAAGAAATTCACATCACGAGGAAACATCGATGCGGGGTTATCATTTGCTGCCCAATATGGATTGGGTCATGGAAGGCCGGTATGTATTTTCCTTTTCTGAATTCATGTTTTTGCCCCTCCTAATTGTTAGTGCCTTGCTTTGTTTCTGCTTTCCTTTTCCCAAATCTATTTTCCTTATGTTAGGTTTTAGCCCTTGTATTTTTAACGACAAGCAAAGACATTTTTCCATGCTATCTCTTTTTTGGGAATGTGTGCATGTGAAGTGGTGACAGAGAACTGTGGTGAAAGATATGAATGGTCAAGCATAGATGATTATTGCAAAAATTATGCTTAGGGATGTTAAACTACATGATACATAGTCTATTTTTGGAAATTGGATTCTTTGACCTGTTGTTGTATGCCGGCTTCTCAGATGGTCCTGTTTTTAAATTTAGCGTTGGTTGCCATCAAAAGTCTAAATATTGGGGCCCTTAAGTGGTGTGGCATCTTCTTTTCTACTAAGCATGTGCCACATGTTTAACTTTAGTTGCCTATGGACCCATAGTTTGGTTTTGAAAAGCAATGAAGACTGCTTCTTTCTTAAAATATCAATAAATCATCCACATATAGCCAATGAAATATGAGATATAATTCACAAAAAGTGAAGCTATAATTTGTGTTTGAGCTTTTCTTTTTTAATAGTGAATTATTTTCCCTTTCCCACATAGGAGCCCTGCATTTAATGATTTATTCCTTTGAATTCAATTCCTATTTGTTGGAATGACTCAAAGTGACTTAGGCTGTAGTGGCGAAATTGAGGGTAGTTTGTGGAGACCTTCAAACTTTTACCTGGTCCTATTCCAGGCCCTTTTAGACGATCAAATATAAATTATTAATGTGATTGACAACTGAAGCATTGATCTTTAAGTCTGCTCTGTCCTACAATGTTTTTGCCAATAATGATGCCTTAAAACCATGGTTGTAAATCAATGCTATTTTTTCTGTCTGGAACATTGAAAATCAATGTGAAAAGGAAAATTAATGATGAAAAGTGTCTTCAAAGCGTAAGATTCGGCTGTGGTTTAGTGATCATTGTCATTGTTATCACATTTTGTTCTTCGTTTTGTTGCTTTGAATTTTGGTTATTGTGTGATGCAATGTCAAGATTTTATCTGGCGCTGCATGCTTGTAGTACTCATATGAAATCTGTTCCAGGGGGTCATTCATCCGGCTGGGGGCAAATGTGCCTGCAAGAGCCGAGAGTGTAATGAGGACTACTGAAATGGATCAGTTCATGGGGGGTGGAAGTAACAATTCAACACCTTCACATAATGGTAATGAGATCTTCGATGTAGTTCTTCACTTTGGTATCATTGACATCCTCCAGGATTATGATATCAGCAAAAAGCTAGAGCATGCATACAAGTCCTTACAAGTGGATCCCACGTCTATCTCAGCTGTTGATCCCAAGTTATACTCGAAAAGATTCCGAGATTTCATACATAGAATCTTCATAGAGGACAAGTAATGGATGAAAGGAAAGAATACAAATTTATACATAATTTTTACACTCGGAAATTAAACTCCCGGCGACATCCCAAAAGAAAGATTTATGGGTGATGCATATTGTGAAGGAAGGCATGTTGATTGCTTAAGGTGTTCAATGTTTATGGCTAAATTTTTTAGAGTAGCCATTATGTGATGTGTTAACATGGAGAAGGTCTCAAGGGATTTGTTGAGCAATCTGAAGAGTGAAGGCAGGCAACTAGAGCAATGTGTTTTCTTTAGTTGTTAGCAAGCCAAGAGGATAGAAAGTAGAGAAATGGTTGCAGAACTGGGGAGGGATTGGAAAATAACAAAGTGTACAGTCAAAAGTAAATACTTCTACAGACAATGTGGGATTGGGATTGAACAAAGTTCTTTTTGATGGCATGCTATTCAAAATTTTGAAAAAGATGGTTTGCCCCATTGAGCGAGACAAAAAAGAACAAAATATTCAAGGACCCCCTTGGCTTCTCTCTTTCTCACTCTCATACTGAATGAAATTCTAATGGGGTGTTTGCTTTTTCATTGAGTAAGCCATGTAAAGAAGGGAAAGGGAACAAGAAAGATGGGGGCTGTTTCCTTTTGTTCTAGCTCTCTATTTCACTCTCTATATTGGAAGTTTGAAAAACTTTAGGACAATAATACACTTTCATACTTGGAATGTATTTTTGCGTTCCTTTGAACAATGCCAAGAAGATAAACAGTATGGCAAAGCGATCGGATGGTGATGATCCTGATGGATTGCTGCTGCTTTTGCTTCTCACCCATTGTCATGCGAAAAACTTAGTGCTATTTTCCACACCAACAAATCTCAGTTACCTGACAAATAGTAATTCAATAAGACCCTTTTGATCCAAAGAAAAAAAAAAATAGAAAAGAAATCACTCCTCACATTAAGATTATTGAGATACGAATAGCCTTGAAATTTCAATTTGCTGAGAGTTGAGTATATAAAATGTAGTTGATGTAGTCTTTAAAGTTGTATTTCATTTAATTAGACCTTTAATTCTTAATCTTAGTGTTATATACTAGAATTTTACTTGAAACGAAAGACAAAGGTAGTACAATTAAAAAAAAAACAAGAAAGCACATAAAATCTTTGCGAGTCTCTCTCTTTGTCTTTTTTACTTTAATCTTCATTTCAATTAGCTTATACGCACACATAATTTTTTTTTTCACATAAATTCTTAACTATTTATTGTTCTCTCTTCGGTTTTTATATAATAAAATTAATTAGTTTTTTACCAACCAATTCTTAGCAAAATCATCCATATATATATATAAATGAATGCATTCACAAGACATTAAAATCTCTCATCATTCATATTAAATACATGAAGGGTTGCATTCATGAAAAACTCTCTTTTTAAACATCTATTTGAACTCAAAACCTATATAACAGTATGTGAGTAAACTCACTTGTCAATTTCAATCAACTAATTATATCATAGATGAATATAAAAACATAAAGATTAAATATTATTTTCTAAGACTACAAGGTTAAATTAATTATTTTCTAAATTAGATTATTGTCATAGGTTTATGTAGGTTTGAGCAATGCAAGTTTGGTGTTTTAACAATGTTTATGTTTTTTTTTTTTGTTTAATAATAGTCCAAGATTTATGATTAATTGGTGTTGGTGCCATGAAGCTAATGACAAACTGGCAATTAAACAAAAGTTGTATATGCAAAGAGAAAAATGCCAAAAAATAGTAAAAACCATGCAATAATACATAGCAAGATCTTATAGCCAAAACTAACAACACTTTACTTATTAGACCAATTAAGGATGCTCTCAGAACTTTTCTATGTATCGGTAATTTTCATCAATTATTTTAAATTATAACATTAAATGATGAAGAACCAACTCAAATACTATATCCCAATCAATAATCTCTTCATGGAAAACCAATTTATTTCTAACTAGCATCAAGGATTTTTATCATTTGGAGAATACGTCGAAGAGAGAAAAAAAAAGGAAATAATATTCATCAAAAATTAAAACTTGAAAATATTAACAACTAGGTTGTCCAATTTCAAATCAGATGGAAAAGATTAGAAAGAGCATTCAATAGAACTTCCAAGTTTGTAAAATTATAAAATGATCTTCAAATGGAAAAGTCAGAAATAAGTACCGTTTTGATTTGGTATAACTCCACCGATCTCTTTGCATAATCATTTTCACGCTCCACCGATCTCTTTGCATAATCATTTTCACGCAAGGCCATCCTAAAATCCATCAAATTAAATAGAACTTTCAAATTTGAAAAGAAAGTTAAACGTGCAGCATTTTGTTATTACAAACAAATTCCCTTCACTTTTAATTAAAAAACTTAATTTATAATGAAAAAAGGTTAATATCACATCTTTTTCATTTTTGTTTTAAAATATTGAATTTGAAATAAAATATAAAAACATTATTCAATATTTTTATTTAAATGTAAAAAAACAAAAATCAGTTTTCAATATTTCCTAAATAAATTAACTAAAGTGATTTCAATAAAATATGTTAGTGATTGTTGGCTTTTTGCTTTTCAAAAAATAATTATTAAATTATAATTTATTTTTTAAGTGATATTCAATAGATCTAATTATTAAAGATAATATTTATTTGTAATATTAAATAAGAAAAATATTATCATAAAATCAAGAAAAAATTAAACCAAGCATACTCTAAATATTTAATAAAAAATATTGTTGAAGATAATATTTAATTTCTTAGATTACATAAGAAAAATGTAACAATTAAAGATGATATTTAATCTCTTAAATTAAATAGAATAAAATAGAAATAACTAAAGGAAATATGTATTCTTACCAAAAAGCCTTAAATATTTAATATTTTTTTTAATTAAAGATGATATTTTTTTTATTAAATAATAATAATAAAATCATTAAAGATAATATTTAATCTCATAAATTAAATATAATAGAATAAAAATAACTAAATAAAATATTTGTTCTTACTCTCTAAGTACTATATGGAGGCGATGTTTTTGCAGCTCCGCAAATAAAAAGTCACTCCATTGCTTAGGTGTAGACGCTATGATTGAACCACAATGAGAATGAGGAAGCAGATGATATGGCGGTGGTGAAGGCATCACTGTATTTCTTCCCACTGCCAACTCTTTAAATGAATCTAATTTCCCTGCGATCACATGGACCCCACATTCTTGAACGATCTTCCATGGTTCTCTTCGCGGTTTCATTGAAGAAATGTGTAGTTCCAATTCGTCATCTCCACAGTAATCTTCCATTGCCATTTCACTTCTACTTATGTATCTTAACCATCCACTTACGTATACTTCGTATTTTTCAAACAATTGAATACCGTTGCTTTTATTTCTTATAATAATACTAAAATAAGATGTATCGACAAACCAAAGAACTAAGCCATGGAAGACTGGAGGTATATGGAATGACAATGAGCGTCCTTCTCCCCTGTAGCTCAACCAGTTTGGCATCTCACCATGAAAGTAGGTAATACAATACCCGTGACCGTTGCACATTGCCTGTATAAATATATTATCATAAAATCAAGAAATAAAAAATAAAACCAATCAGAAGTATTTAATAAAAAAAAATATTATTAAAGATAATATTTAATTTTTTAGATTCAATAAGAAAAATTAAAAATATTATTAAAGATGATATTTATTTTTTAAAATAAAATAATAATAATGATGATTATTGCCCATATACATATTGATTTCAAGGAATGCTGAGATTTTAGACATTAATCAATGTATGTGCCAATTATGTGTGTTTCTTCTTGTGCAATAGAGACTGAAAGAAATAATACCTCAATAACGTTCTTCTGTAATTTATTTAGTGAATGATTGTAGTTATCAACATGAAGATCCCAGAAACACTTACTTAGACCTTCGATGCCCTGAATCTCTTCAAACGAATTACTATTATATAGGCTAAAATATCTATATTTTTTTGGCTCCATTGATATTCTTACTCTTTCCAATGATTTGCAATGAGATGCATTAAAAAAGTCTAAACATAAGGGAAGATCTGGGATTGATACAAGATTTTTGCATCCTTGAACATCCAAGTGCAATAGCTTGGGAAGGGAGCCGATCCCAGAAGGCAGGCTAGAGAAATTGTTTCTTGATAGATCCAATCTTTCTAGAGCGGACAAACCACTGAAATCAACATAGTTAGTTGCGCGATCAGACAAACCACTATCAGAAAGCTCAAAACATTTCACTAATCTCCATTCAGTGAAAGATGTTGGCAGCCAACGTTTCAAACTCGAAATGCCTGCTGAAATCAAAGAACAACTTGGTGGAGCCAAACTGTATCCATCCAATGATAACCTTCTGACATACTTTAATTGTCCAATTGAAGAGAGAAATTGCTCATTTTCAATCCCATCGGCTAGCACCTCGGTTAAGAATTCCATATCACCCATGCCTTCTGGTAATTTTTCAAGTTGTGAACACTCAGAAATATTCAGAGTTTTAAGAGACTTTACATTGCCAATGTTTTCAGGGAGAATCTTCAGACTACAGCATCCCTCTAGATTCAAGAAAATGAGGCTCGTCAAATTTCCAATTGATTGATGCACCTCAACTAAACTCGAGCAACCTTGTAGAATTAGTTTCTCTAGACTTGAACTGTGCAAGTTTGCTGTTTTAATAAGGTTATGAGAATTACTAAGATTAAGGATTTTTAGCATGTTGAGGATCTGCCATAAAATAGGGAAAAATAATGAAAATTAATCATAGAAAGTCATGACATGTATATATAAATTACATACTAGAGAAATTTTACGGATTGTAGCATGTTTCGCACCTTTTTTCCCTTCCATAGTTCTTTGAGGTTACTGCACTGCATATCAAGAACAGCTAGATTGTCCAAGGTAAAATCAGATGGAAAATGTTTCAAAGGACATTCATGCCAACAAATCCACATCAACTCTTTAGAAAGCAGCTTGAAGGATCCGGTGAGATGTACTCCATTGATTTGGAGTAAATTTAAGAATTTCATTTCTGCAAATGATCCTGCGCTAAGTGATTT
>Ga0325403_1008117_pt1 | contig 10048 bp, 10 predicted proteins | sample PopdelMetagenome_19_FD_205665 | JGI IMG/M metagenome (GOLD analysis project Ga0325403, IMG submission 205665) | Populus deltoides microbial communities from Bellville, Georgia, United States - Xylem-PdKOR-R4 | ecosystem: Host-associated > Plants > Phyllosphere > Stem > Wood/Secondary xylem...
AGAAGGCGATTTGTGCCTAACCACTATTATAGAGATTTGTATTTGAAATTGCAGGATTTGAATCAGGGTTTTAGGTCCATGGATGAGTATTTCAAGGAGATGGAGATCCCAATGATTCAGACCAATGTGATTGAGGGAAGCTACTATAGCTAGATTTCTAAATGGGCTGAATAAGGACATCGTGAATATTGTAGAATTACAACATTATGTGGAATTGAAGGACATGGTCCATATGGCAACGAAGGTGGAGAGACAAATAAAAAGAAGGGGCAGTACATGTTTTAAGACTAGTTTGACTTCATCTTCCTCATTATGGAGGCCAAATTTGAAAAGAGAGGGGGCTGTCCAACCAAAGCCTTATGGAAAGGCTGAACCACCTAAGGCCAAAAAGGATGCTCATACGGATGGGAAAGGTAAATCTGAATCTCAACCTACTCGTGGTAGAGATATTAAATGTTTTAAGTGTTTAGGGAAGGGGCACATCGCATCTCAGTGTTCAAACCGAAGAGTTATGCTTACAAGAGACAATGAAGAGGTTGAATTTGAAAGTGACAAATCTGAAAGTAAAGAGATGCCACCTTTAGTAGATTGTATTGATGAGGAGATTGCATATTTTATTGAGGGGGAGGCCTTGCTTATAAGGTGTGCGGTGAACATGCAAATCAAAGAAGATGATGTAGATTAGCATCGGGAAAACATATTTCACACTCGATGTCACATCCATAACAAGGTATGTAGCATAATAATCGATGGAGGTAGTTGTGCTAATTTAGCTAGTGATACTCTTGTGAAGAAATTGAATCTGAGTTGTATCAAGCATCCCAGGCCTTATAGATTGCAGTGGTTGAATGAATGTGGTGAAGTGAAGGTTACTAAGTAAGTATTGATTACGTTTGCTAAGATGGCACACTTCATTCCATGTCATAAAACCGACAATGCAACTAACATTGCTGATTTGTTTTTTAGGGAGATAGTATGACTTCACGGGGACCCTAAGAGCATTGTTTCTGATAGAGATGTTAAGTTCCTTAGCTATTTTTGGAAGGTGTTATGGGGCAAATTGGGTTCTAAACTATTGTTTTCAACTACTTGTCACCCCCAAACAGATGGACAAACCCAAATAGTTAATATGACCTTAACACAACTTATGCATGCCATCTTTCAAAAGAACTTACAGAATTGGGAAGATTGTTTGTCATTTATAGAGTCTGCATATAATCGCAGTGTGCACTCTACTACTGAATTTCATCATTTGAAATTGTATATGGATTTAACCCTTTAACTCCCATGGCTTTGATTGCATTGCTTGTTGATGAAAGGGTTAGTTTGGATGGTAATCGTAAAGCACAGGTGCTGAAGACACTCCATGAGAGTGCAGAAGCAGACTGAAAAGAAAAACAGTGTGTATGCTACCAAAGCCAATAAGGCAATCATATTGTCTTTCAGCCCGACAATTCGGTGGGGATGCATATGCGTAAGGAGAGATATTCGAACAATAGAAAATCAAAGCTACAACCACGAGGAGATGGGCCATGACAATGCTTATAAAGTTGATTTGTCAGGTGACTATGATATTAGTGCTACCTTTAATATTTCTGATCTTATTCTGTTTGATATAGGTGATGATTCAAGGTCGAATCTCAACACCAAGCGTAACCATGCCAACGACCCTTTGGAGGTGCCAATTTAGCCAATTACAAGAGCTAGGGCAAAAAAGCTTAAAGAAGCATTGAATGGGTTTGTTCATAACATATGGAGCAAGATGGACCTAGAGGAACTTGGGACATATAAGGAGCATGAAGGATAGTTTCTAATTCATTTAATTCAAGTCTAAGAAGAGCTATATTCATGTGGAACAAAGGGCTGATGTGTCCGGCCCCATACTAGCCTTGTTAGGCTGTTTTTTTCCCCTAATGCTACAAGGATAGAAGTCATCAATCTATTCTCTTAATTAATAAAGGAAGTTGGCTAGATCTTGTTCCTAAAGAAGGGAGGATTATTAAATCAGCAACACCTTGATTCTCTAAAGAACTGAAAACGACTTATCGAAGAACAACCGAGAACCTATGATTTGGTGAATCCAACCAAACAATCTCATCCCTCTTCCCTAGGATTAAAATTGGAAGGAATAACATCTATAATTGGGTACCAGCCAATAGAGTGGTCAGAAATTGTATGCTAATCTTAAAAAAATATACATTTTGCATGGAGAAAATTATGTTTCTTGGCTATGTTGTAACTACACAAGGTATCGAGATGGATGAGGAGAACGTTAAAGCTATTTGGGATTGGCCTGCACCCAAATTGGTAAATGACGTAAGGAGTTTTCATGGGTTAGCTACTTTTTATAGGCGTTTTGTGAAAGATTTCAATACAATAGTTGCATCCTTGAATGAAATTGTTAAAAAGTCCTTTGGGTTTAAATGAGGGGAGGAACAAAAATTGACTTTTGTTCTTTTGAAAGAGAAATTATGCTCAGCACCTATTTTCGCTTTACCTAACTTTATGAAAGCATTTGAAATAGAATGTGATGCATCTGGAATAGGAATAAGTGTTGTTTTGTGGAGCAGCCTTGAACTATCCCACTTACGACAAAGAACTCTATGCGCTGGTAAGAGCATTTGAGACATGGCAGTATTACTTATGGCCAAAAAGTTCATAATCCATTTAGATCATTAGTCCTTGAAACATTTGAAAGTAAAAGGTAAGTAGAATAGGAGACATGTAAAATGAGTTGAATTCATTGAAACTTTTCCTTGCGTAATCAAGTATAAATAAGGCAAAGAGAACATAGTAGCTGCACTTTTGCACAGGTATGTTCTTCTAAACACCATGAATATGTGAAGGAATTGTGTGATAATGATTTTGACTTTGGCAAGATTTATAATGTCCGTGGACATTCGACTTTCGGTAAGTTTTATTTGATAGATGGTTTTTTGTTCAAAAAGAATAAATTGTGTGTTCCTGTTAGTTCTTTGCATGAATTGCTTTTTTTTGAAGCATATGGGGGTGGTTTAATGGGTCACTTTGGGGTTCCAAAAACCTTGGATGTATTGCATGAGCATTTCTATTAGCCAAAGATGAAAAGGGATGTGCAACGAATCTGTGAACAATGCATTGTTTGTAGAAAGGCAAAATCTAGAGGACAACCACATGAACTATATACACCATTGCTTGTGCCTACTGAACCTTGGGTAGATATCTCTGTGGACTTTTTTTTAAGGTTTACCTAGGTCAAAGGAAGGTAGACTTGTTTGTTATTTAGAAAGATTGTACATTTGCATGGCATTTCTTGAAGTGTAGAGTCAGATCATAATGTTAAGTTCTTTAGCTACGTTTGGAAGACTTTTTTTGTGGTAAGTTTACATATGTATAAAAAAAGAAAAGAAGGTACAAAAATTATAAGGGACACACCCAAATTTACAATGTAAACGAAAAGCTTAAAAAAAAATAAATGGCCATAAGAAGGCCATAAAACATAAAACTGAAACCTAGCTAGACTAGTTAGAGACAACAATAAAACCAACCAAACATCAGTTTAAGATTCTACATTATTCGCCTTCCAAGCTCTTTGGATCCTAATGTTTTCATCAGTTGCTAGAACGTTTCTCATCAAATTGAGCTTGTCGCGAATGATCCCTTTGATTTGATCGAAGATCAAATTTGAATTTCTAGATATACCTGCAAAGATCATTGAATTCCGTTCTTGCCAAATACAGTACACTATAGCTGCGAATCCCACTTTACGAGAAAAGTTACTTACAATAACCCATCTAATCCATTCATCCCGGTATTTCATAATTTTAGAAATGTCGCATAAGTCACAAACATCCCACCATATCGCTTCTAAATAAGAGCATGCAAAGAACAAGTAATCTTCATTGTTAAGGAGACAAAGTGAGCACCAGTTAGGACCATGGAGACCAAACGTGATACGATCCAAGCAAGGTCAAATTCAGATTTTGATGTAAAATGTGCAACTATCCAGTTTTATGACAACAATCACAATTCTAAATCCAACCGTTGGATCAAAATGAAATTTTACGTGGAGTCTCCTGACATATTGGTGCACCCTGGGTTAAAATTTTAAGTCAATCTCACTTTGGGTTGGGAAGGCACCGCAATACTGGTCAACACAGGTTATACGAATTTTGTTATTTACTTCCTTTTGACTTGTTGACTTCCTATTTGGCTAGGATTCTTTTCCTAAAAGGATATGGCAGCTTGTTTAGGAATCTTCTAGTTCTGCAACGATCTTTAATGAGTTGAACCATAGTTTCCAAGTGTGGTAAGGATTCATAGATGTTCCAAAATCCTTTTCTTACAAGGATTCCTTATTCATCCTAGCTACAACAAGGAAAAAAGGCTTCAGAATTAATCCTACCTTCAGATCAGATTTCCTAGTTTATTTGGGACTTTTTAATGGTGACAAATATGATTTTAGCATATTTAGGATTGTAATCTTTGGATTTTTTTTTATTTTCTTCTTAGTCTTTGGGTTATTATTACTTATTTGAGTCAATTGTAAATGGGCCTCATATAAGTCCACCTAAGGGGGGTCCATTAGGGTTTATTTAAGTCTAGAGTTAGTATAAATAAAGGCATAACCAGACATGTAAGTTAGACAATTCAGATTAATAAAACTTCTTGTTTGCCGCACTTTGTGTGTTTGTGTGTGTGTGTTGGTGAGATAATCTCCCTTCCATGGTTCTCTAAAGAACTGAAAAATGACTTATCGAAGAACAACTGTCTTCGTGGCGTCATCCTTATACTTCTCGTTCGCGAATCAATATTCATTGGGTGGGGGTTTTCATTTTTAATTGTGGTGGTGCCTAGGTACAACTTATCTTTGTGTCACACTCCTATCAAACCTGATTTACTTGGCTTTCCGAGAATTGGTGTCCAACTTTACAACTTTTAGTGCCATATCTTCCAAAACCAAGTTATGTACCATCTGGTTTGCAACCCCTACTACATCTACTTTTATGATTTTTACTATATTTTGTATGTTTCAGATATAGCACGTCCCCCCCTTTCTAGGTTGGGGAGATTTCACTATCTCCAGACGGGGCGTGTGAATTGCGTAATCACGAGGTTCGCATCAAAACCGATGTAGTTTATCCTAAGTTGTGAGCTTTTGTTCGCCAGCCATAGAAGAAAAGAATGTCTCGAAATAGCATTCTTAATGTCATGCCAATCAACCATCTGATTACGGATTCTGAGTTGCTCCCAAGCTATTTGACCGAGAACCTATGATTTGGCAAATCCAACCAAACAATCTTGTCCCTCTTCTTTTTCTTAAGATTAAAATTGGAATGAATATCATTATAATGGGGTACTATCCAATAGCTTGAGTGGTAGGAATTCTCCATTCTGAGTTACTAACCAACACACTCACTATCACGTTCTTTCCCATACCTGAATTGTAGATGAATCTCTCGTAGTAAGAATCTGCGAGGGGGATGTGAGGATGCCAATTGTTAAACCATAGAGAAGTTTCCCTTCCATCTCCTATGGTGTACTTCATCTTAGGCCATGCTAAAGATTTGAGCTTAATGATCTTTCTCCAAGCCCAAGAGCAATCCGGGGCCTTGATTTTCCAGAAATTTCTACCTCGTAACAGATTGGATCTAATCCAAGGAGACCAGATTGAGCCATTTGAGTTGGTGCATAGATTCCAAATGTGTTTCAACAAAGCAATCTTGTTCCATTATGTTATCCTTTTGATTCCTAGCCCCCCCTTCTTTTTTGGAAGACACTTTAGCCCTATTAGTTCTTATATCTGAAACTGACCAAAGAAAGGATCTCATAATTTACTCTAAATTTTTAATTACTTTTAGAAGACTTTGTGGGGAAAGTTGGAAACTAAACTCTTATTTTCAACTACTTGTCATGGTCAAATAGATATAAAAACTACTGAGGTAGTGAATAGAACTTTATCCCAACTTTTGTGTATTGTTATTCAAAAGAATCTAAAAGGTTATGAATAATGTTTGCCTTTTACTTATAATAGAATTGTGTATTTGACCATTGAATTTTCACCTTTTCAAATTGTTTATGGGTTTAATCCATTAACTCCTATGGACTTAATTCCTTCACCTTTTAAAGAAATTGTAATTTTAGATCGTGAAAAGAAGGCAAAGATCGTGAGACAACTCCACGAGACTGTAAACAGGTTGTTTTCCAACCCGGTGATTGGGTTTGCATGCATATGCATAAGGAACATTCCTAACCAAAGAAAATCAAAATTACAACACATACAAAATTGATATTTCATGTGAGTATGGTGTTAGTGATACCTTTAATGTTGCTGATCTTAGTGGAATCCTTTCGAGAAGAGAGGGGATTATGTGAACCAGCCCAGAAACACCAGTAAGGACCCATTACATGTTCTAAATAGTCCAAGACAAAGGCATTAAATGCATTGGTTTTGAAGGTTTCGATCAAGTCGGATTTAAAGGGTCCATTGGAGTATCAAGAGGAGGTCCTAACACATCTTATCCATGTACAAAAAGGACCCAATCCAACCTTATTTGGGCCATGAGGTGAAGACAGCAAAAGAAACAAAGAATCCTACTACAACTTGGAAACAAGGGTGACTACCTTTTCTTTTTGTTTCTAGGATTAATAGGTTGCATGCAAAGATATAAATAAGGCTTGAATCAATTCTGTAATATATTATTTCCTTATGTTCTTCTCATTGTAAAACATGGATTTAACATAATGGGCTTTTATTTAATTTTGCTACAGCCCAAGGCTTGTTTGGGCCTAATTGACACTTTGTTTTCATCTAGAATTCAAGGTTTGTTTGAATTAGGTTTTGGGTTTGTTTTAGTTTAAGGTTTTTGGGTTAATTTTGTAAGTGGGCTAAATCAGTCCACTAGGGTAGATCCATTAGGGTTTTTTTTTATAAGGTAAGTATATTAATTAAAAAAATAGCAAAATACATTAAAGGATATAAACCCTATAAGGGGCATCGACAGACGAACCCACTTACCCTAAACAAAAAAAAATAATATAAATAACCAGGTAAATCCCAAGAACAACTAGGTGAAAATATCCTCAAAACCTAAAGGGTCAAAAATCAAATTAAATAGGATTGAAAACATCATCAGAAAATCCACAAGCAATATGACGAATAGGATTAACTTTTGAAATAATACAACTAATAATATCTCTAAAAATAATCAATCTAGTATGGCTCATCACCATGGAAGCCAGCATTCCTTTCGCTCCAAATATAATAAACGACAGCAGGTAAAAAATCTCATAAACACAGAATTAAGAGAGCAATCTCTACTCAAATCAGAAAGCCAAGAGATGGTGTTCATCCAAGAACAGCGACAAAATGAAATGAGACAACTGGAGCATAAATCAAACCAAATACGATGAGAGAATGGGCAATCAAAGAATAGGTGATCAACATCTTCCCTATCACCACCACATAAATGGCATTAGATAGTTTGAATAACACCATAGCACCTTAGCTTATTCTTAGTAGAGAGAGCATCATGAATAGTAATCCACACGATAAATGAAAATCGTGGAATAGCATGTTTATGCCAAACAACTTTCCACCACTCAACTTTATCCTGAACATAATGAATAAAGTTTCAAGCGCAACGAATAGAGAACATACCCTTCAGGACATCCTTCCAACACACAAGGTGATACGATCCAAGCAAGGACAGATTCGGACTTTTGCGTAAAATTTCCTAACGTCCAGTTTTATGTTATTTAGCATAACTCCAAATTCAACTGTTGGATTGAGCTGAAACTTTTCCAAAAGATTCCAAAGGTATTTGTCTTTTTCAGGATTTCACATGAATTAAAGTTTGGGAAGGAGTTGCGATATAGGTCAGAACAAGCTTTATGAATTTTGTTGTTTACTTCCTTTTGACTTGTGGACGGAAATTTGGCAAAGATCCTTTTCCTACAAGGATGTGACAGCTTGTTTTTGGAATCTCTTAGTTCTATAAGGATCGTTAATGGGCTGCAACATAACTTCCAAATGTTTCAAAGATTCATTAATGTTTTAGAATCCTTTTCTTACAAGGATTCCTTATTCATCCTAGCTACACAAGGAAAGGGTGGATGATGGTATTTAATGACATTTTTGTTTCAAAGAAGGAAAGATTGGTAGGTATAAAAGAGGGAGATTTTCTTCATTAATTGTCCATGCAAAATAAGAAAACCGAGCACAACAAGTGATGCGAACCTCGTGATCATGCAACCCACAATCAAGATTAAGATCTAAACCTAGAAAGCCAAAATAGATTTGATAGGAGTGTGATACAATGGAAACCTACCCAAAACACCAACACTATTGGAATGAAGTAGAATGACACCACGAGGCCAGTTAATCTTTGATAAGTCCAATTCAGTTCGTTCAAGAACTGAAGAACGCAAGAATCACTCTCACATGTTAAAACTGAAAAATTTAGAAGTAATATTCATCAATGGCTGTCGAAATTTTGGTTTCATAAGTTTCAATAGTTCTTGAACAATTAACCTTCAATGAGGTCCACTCAAAACTGACCCAAAAACTGATGTGAACCTCGTGATCACGTGGTCACGCAACCTACACGCAAAGACACCAATTCCTGAAAAACCAAGTAAATAAGGTTTAATAAGAGTGCGACACAAATATAACTTGTACCTAGGCACCAACACTATTAGAAATGGAAAACCCCCACCCAACGAATATTGATTCCCGAACGAGAAGTATAAGGATGACGCCACGAAGACAGTTGTTCTTCGATAAGTCATTTTTCAGTTCTTTAGAGAACTATGGAATGAAGATTATCTCACCAACACACACACACACACACAAAGTGCGGCAAAAAGAAGTTTTATTAATCTGAATTGTCTTACTTACATGTATCGTTATGCCTTTATTTATACTAACTCAAGACTAAAATAAACCCTAATGGACCCCCCCTTAGGTGGACTTATATGAGGCCCACATAGAATTGACTCAAACAAGTAATAATAACCCAAATACTAAGAAGAAAATAATAAAACTCTTAAAATTACTATCCTATGTATGCTAAAAATCAGATTTGTCACCATTAAAAAGTACCATATAGACTAGGAAATCTGATCTGAATGTAGAATTAATTCTGAAGACTTATTTCCTTGTTGTAGCTAGGATGACTAAAGAATCCTTGTAAAAAAAGGATTCTGAAACATTTATGAATCTTTGCCACACTTGGAACCTATGTTGCAGCCCATTAAAGATCCTTGTAGAGCTAGGAGATTCTTAAAACAAGCTGCCACATCCTTTTAGGAAAAGAATCCTAGCCAAATAGGAAGTCCACAAGTCAAAAGGAAGTAAATAACAAAATTCGTACAGTCTCTATTGACCTGTTTTGCTATCCATTTCCGAAATCCGATTGACCTGAAATTGGAACCCAAGGTAGGATAATATGTCAGGAGACCCCACGTAAACATTCAACTCGATCCAACTGTTGGATTGAGAATTATGACCATTGATGTAAAACTGGATAGTTGCATGTTTTACATCAAAATCTCAATTTGACCTTGCCTCGATCGTATCAAAAACCCTAAACTGAAAAGCTCATAATGTGATCCAAACAAGCCTCGGATCCTAGCTGAAAAACAAAGTATTAATTAAGCTTAAACATAAAGAAAATAATAAAATTAACTAACCTGTCATTAAATACCACCAGCCCTTCTTTCCTTGTTTAGCTATGATGAATAAGGAATCCTTATAAGAAAACGATTCTGAAACTTTAATGAATCCTTGCCACATTTAAAGATTATATTGCAGCTCATTAAAGATCCTTATGAAACTAGAAAATTCCCAAAACAAGCTCTCACATCCTTGTAGGAAAAGGATCCTTGCCAAATAGGAAGTCTACAAGTCAAAAGGAAGTAAATAACAAAATTTATATAGCTTGTTCTGGCCTATATCGCAAGTCCTTCATGATACCTATTCACCTGAAATGTTACCCCAACATTGACCAATACCTTTGGAATCTTCTGGGAAATTTTCAGCTCAATTCAATGGTTGGATTTGGAGTTA
>Ga0325403_1008120_pt1 | contig 10046 bp, 2 predicted proteins | sample PopdelMetagenome_19_FD_205665 | JGI IMG/M metagenome (GOLD analysis project Ga0325403, IMG submission 205665) | Populus deltoides microbial communities from Bellville, Georgia, United States - Xylem-PdKOR-R4 | ecosystem: Host-associated > Plants > Phyllosphere > Stem > Wood/Secondary xylem...
TAAAGTGATGAGTTATTTGCATCTTTAAAGTGATGAGTTATTTGCATCTGTATCTCTTCGATTTAGAACCTTAGAATGGTGAGCGAAAAACACTTTTTTTTGTGTGAGTGACTTTTGCTGTTGGATTTTTATACCATCCTAGTATCAATGAGGGATATCCAGAACTAATATGTAGGTGTTTGTTACATGACATGTACATTAAACTAACTTGTATGAGAAATCCATATGGAGATGAGAACTAATTGTATATATATAAAGGTTCATGTGACAGTTGTGCAAGTGATCCTTAGACTTGAGATCACTAAGTTCTCTTATATAGAGAGTGTTATGTTTTAATCCTATTATACATTGTTGTATTTAAGAGTGACAAATGGACAGATATTGAGTATAGCATAAACTATATGAAGGTATTTGAGTAATCAAGAGAGGATTCATCACTCTTGGTGAATTAAGAAAAATGTTTCACTTATTCTTAAATAATATTAATTGCAAATCCTTACGCAATGTAAAATGAGATTTGTAAAGAGTTTTAAATCTTATTCAAAAAATTAATGAATATGGTATTAAAAATAAACATGATTTGTTATAGTAGACACTTCATGCTGTAATATCTAAATCGAAACATTGTTGATGAATGAATAATAATTACACCGAAAAACTGATTACTGAAAGGTTAAGTCAAACCATTTATGACTTTTTTAATATTCAAAGGATTATGATAGGTTGCTAAACATTATACTTGATCATTAAATATAAATCAATCAATTATTGAATTGATAATAAATTAATTTATTTAATCCTATTTTATTTAGGATTATGATTTATGTTTAGGCCAACTTATTAGAAAACTTAATGGGTTATACTCATAAAAATAATTAGTCATAAATTAAAATGAGATGATTAATCAAGTGTGAGTTGATTGTAAATAAGTTTTAGAAATTGAGAATTATAGTGTAATTTATACAGGGAATACAATTTCAAATCTAGAAAAATTAAGTAAAGACTTGATTGAATAAATTTCTAAAATTATCTTGAAATATATATATATATATATATATTATTCAAGGAAAAAATTGATATTTTGTTATTTATAGAGTTTTCAGGTTTCCCTATAAATAAAATGTTATGCCTTTTATTTTCTGGATACTACACTATAAAACACCTGAAAAAAATTAAAAAAAAAACACTCAAATACATAGCAATTTCTCTTTTCTAAAAGGATTTAGAAGATTTCTCATTAGTAACTCATATTAATTATCGTTAAAAACTGGATATTTAAATAACTTGTGGTTCGTGACAATCTAACTTTAAAGCAATTATTCAAATTAAAAAAAACATCTAATTTTCAAATAATTTTTATATAAATCTTAAACAATCCTATATCTGTATAAAAATATTTATATTTACATATATGTGTTCAAAGAGACCAACACTTTTTAATTCCCAAATTTTTAGCCCTCTGTACTCCAAATCACAGCCCTAACAACCCTGAATGTTCACCTGTAAATACTTTTCCATCCCTGCCAAGACACACGGTGAGATAGACAGAGAGGGGGAAACTGACAAGCAGACCGTGAGACACAAATCGAGGCAGAGGGAGATAGAGAGATAGAAGGAAAGGGAACAGGAAAGAGAAGAAAAGAAAAAACAGTAGGCAAAAGTAACAGTAACGTCTTACCAGCATCAAGGCAGTTACTGAATTTTGTCCCATAAATTCTAAGTAAACTCATTTTCATATCGACAAACCAAATTTATAAGCACTGCAAAGCCAGGTGTATTATCTTTTCGCGATGAGCCTTTTTGTTTTTGTATTCTGTTTTGTTGTAATATATCATGTTACGAACTTTGCTTGGATCATTGATTGTTGCGTTCACAGGCATGCTGGATCAGAAATCATGAATCTGATGATGATTGTCTTTCTTTCTTGGGTTTTTGATAATTATAAAATGTTGGGTTTTTTCTTTCATACAATCATGCGACTAAGAAACCTTGAAACCTGCGAAACTTAGCTTGCATAACAGTTCTTTCTATTTTCAACTTGGGAGCAGGAGAGGCTTTGAGTAAAGAGTCTGTTTTGTTAGAATCTTCGAGTTTATAACCTAGGTTTTTGCATGGAATAGAAGTAAGAAAGGAAATATAGAAACATTTGCTCTGTTTTTTTCGGGCTAATGTGTTTTCTTTACTGGAATTCCAAGGAATTAAGATGAGCAGCCACTAGATTTTTGAGTCATGAACGTTAGCAGGACAATATACATGCATAATCAGTAGATAGTTGCTTTCCTTGTGAAAGAGTCGTTTCTAAACCCAGTTTTCATAATCTGCAGAAGGATAGAGAATGTAATGGCAGATTCTGCACTTTCAACATTTGCAACCTGTATTGTGATGCTAACTTCGCATCTAAATGATATTACAAGTTTCTACTCTATTAAGACTGGAAGATGTCAGCCATCCACTTGACTGAATTCTAGGGCATTTGCATCTGGATCTCGTGTAAATATGGCAGGCCTCCCAGACCGGCTAAGTGTATATGGAATACCTGAAGAACATAACACCATAAGGCACTGCATTCCTTCAACCAGTTACAAAGCTAATTGTCAAAATCATTCTTTAGGAGCTGGTGGACTATCGTTACGTATGTATGTTCAGAAATCCAACTTCATTTGGCATGCAAATGCAAATATATATACAAACATGAAAATATACGAGCACATGCTTTAGGCAAAAGAGTGATAATAGAAGAGTGAGGACAGAGTGGTGTACCAGCTTTATCAAGGATCACTTTTAGCTTGGACACATCCTGAATGGCAATGCAAGTATGTCGATCCCGGCCACCATGTTCAGGTCGTCCAGTCAAGGGGTCAGGATTGGGAAGCTCCATTAAATGGATCATTTCAGAACCCACCCACAACCAGGCACCCCTATAGGGAAGTTTATCATGTGGCCTTTCTTCATTTATTTCAAGCCCTAATTTTAAACAGAAAGCAAGTTCATTAATATCTGTTTTTCCATCACGGTTTACCTTGGGGGGATAAAGAAGGGGATGATGTATAAACACCAGCCAAGAGATAGTGACAAACCTAAGATTCCCTGATAAAATTCAAGAGACCTTTCAAGGTTATCACACAGCACTCCAACATGGTGAACACTAACAACTCCATAATCTGCAGGAATTCCAGCAAATTAACAGATACAACTTGCACCTCAAAAATAGCAGCTAGCCTTTTCAATCGTGAACTCGTATCTAATATGTGATACATAAGGCCATTGTTTAACACAAAAACACACATGTATACGCCCACAAAGAGTATGCGGTGTGGAAATAAATTTGCACCTTCAGATGTAGTCATACCATTCCTAAAATTCAATTTAGGAAGAGAACTATTGAACTATGTAACTATTTATATAAAAGAAAAAAGGAATTTCGTCCTTGCACCTTCTTAAATTTTGCCCCCATCCATACAAGGAAAACAATAGCAAATCCCTCGATTCCCACTTTGGTTGACACTCTCATAACCAAGAGCTTATTTCAAGAGGCTTCTCAAAAAATTGATAAAAATGAAACTTTACAGCAGGAGCAGTGTCATTCAGGTTTTAGATAATTTTCTCTCTTAAAACCAAACCAAAACATGGAATTGTAATCTAATGGAAGCTTGTAACATGTAGAACATTTTAATTGGTCCTAACTTTGAAGAAGCATAAGTTTTAGTAGCTGACAAGCAAAGGATTTGGCAAAATGCATATCTCTTTAACACTTCATTACAAATCCTCTATGAAGCCACACAAAATGTACGTCAAATCATAACATGGGTTCTTTTCCCAATGAAGCTATCAAAGAACAAGGGTATAGATCATTAACTGCATTTGACACCATGAAATAGAGAAAATGTTAAACCAATTGTGAAAACTGATCCCATCCTTTAAACATTCACCAAATCATTTTCTGATCGTTACTAACCCAGGCACATAGTCTATTGGATACCTCGTTGTACATATATAGACAGTCCTCACCTATATGTCAAACTTTTTTTCTGAAACAACTCTACCTTCTTTCTTCCCTATGTTAATCTTCCTATCACACTGCTGTAGTTTCTAAATGAACCATGTTTTGGTCTATCAGTATATGTAGAGCTCGCATTGAGTTCTATTTCAATTTGTTTTTGCAGAAAAGAAAAATCTCAACACTGTTAAAATGCAAGGAAAAACATAACTGAAGGGTAAATCAAGGAATATGTTTCAATTTTTCCCTAATTTAATTCAGGGTTAATGCAAAGAAGAATCATTTCCAAAGGCACGAAATACAACAGAAGGTGTTGTTCAGTATGTGAACAAGCTAGGGTGCAGCAGTTTTCTAATCATCAACTAATTTGTTGTTGGCTGTTAGAGGAGTGTGATCCAGTAAATGAGACAGGTCAATTTCTAGAAAGATTGAGAACATTCACATTGCATCCAAATTAGCCCCTCCAAATCTACTTGAGCAAGACCAACATGGCATACTGACTTTCGATCCAAATGCAACTAAAATGGAGAAATATCTGTAACATAAAGGAGCACAAAATCAAACAGGAAGAGTTACCGATCTTCTCATTGACACAGGTTGATTCTTTCTCAACTATATTTGTTTCAGCAGAAAGCTTAGCTTTTGTCTTGAAACAAAACCTGGGAGACCTACCACTACCAACATTGGTTTGATAAAAATGGCATAGTGAGTTTACAGACATAGGTTTAGCAGTTGCACAATTCACCTGCAATGCAATAACAAAGATGAATTAAAGATAAAAATAACCAATGGGAGCAACAATCCACAGCTGTTTGATGGGCAATATCCATATAAAAAATACAAGAAACAATAGAATGAGACATGCACGCTACCAATTTATGCCATCAAAAACCTTAACCGACACTACCTACCAAAATGCATAAACTGAACACAAACGTCTAGTTTATGAAGGTCTTGTAGGCTAGGGGTCACTGCAACAAAGCGGAGCAGTCTATCAACATCAAGAAGCCCTTTGAGGCCTTTTCCCATGAAGATTGTGTACTGGCCAACTCTAGTCTGGATCAATCTTGCAATCCATTGTTATTTCCCAGGTTGAAGTAGCTCTTAAGTGCCCTTCAGACAGATTGCGGAAAGGCCAGGTATGGTTTTCATGTCCTCTACTTTTCTTTGAAAATAATGCCGGCAACATAGTGTCATTGTCAACTTCAATCAGTCACCCTAATGTGGTATTCGTCAAAGATTCTCTGGTGTTAATACCTAAGGCATGTCTTATTGATTCATAAAAAGAAAAGCAATAAGAAACAAATAAAAATTGCTGGTCTTGCGTCAAAAACATTGCAGTAGATCATTGTAGGTGATGGAGCGAATTGTGCTGTGATTGGCAACTATTGATTGGTCGGTGATGGAGCGAAATGTGCTATGGTTAGAGCTAGGTGATAAAGCAGCGCAGCAGTTAATTCAAAACATACGTTGGTGACTGCACTGGTAGGTCATGCTAGTGACACTTTGAGGCATTTGAGACAATGAGGTACAAAAATTAAACTCGTTAACTAGACTATAAAGGGGTAATTATAAAAAAAACAAAAAAGATAAAAATACAAAATTTGCCTTATATATAATATATGAAAAACAATATGACACTCACTCTCTTTCTCTCCCCCTAAAATCATATTTTCTCTCTTCTTTTCATCCAAATTTGAACCCTAAAAATAATTTATCATATCCTTGCAAATTGAATCAAATAACACAGTTTTAATTCTTAGAAGTGAAAAGTGCCAGTTCAACTGTAAATTATTGGGGCTTCACGTTGAGTCACGAAGTTCTAATTCTAGATAGATAGGATGAAGCATCATAGGAACTGCTGTTTTGATGCCTCACTATAAGACTTGTAGTAAACTTGAATTTAACAGCACCAACACTGTCTCACCATCCTTTTCTTCATTTTTTTCTAAAAAAATTGCAGATGATAATTGATTTTACTGCAAAAGTATTGTTCAGTTATGAATAAGAAAAATCAGGGGAAAATATAGCTGAAAGTTTCACCAACTTCTTGCAAGGACTCATGTCAATCCCCTTGAACATTCCTGGTACTGCATTTCATAGATGTTTAAAGGTGAGTATTTTAGAAAACTATTGTTCTTCTTCTAGGCTTCATTCGAATCACTTACTGTTTATGCAGAACCAGAAGAGGGCAATAAAACTAAGAACTATAATCCAGAGATTCACAAAGGAGATTTTCTTGAATGGAAAAATAAATGCAACAACCAAGCAACTCATGTTGTCATTATCTTATAATACAACTTTCTGTAGATGCTTTACCCACTGTACTATTATACAAATTGCTTCTCCTACATCCTCAAGTTAGCAAGCAGCATTTGTATGCCATTTAATATTAACAAGTAGCATTTGGATTATGCAAATGAAATGTTTGATAAAACCTAAAAGGGATACAAATTACCAAGTTTTTTTTTTAATTATCGCGTACAGGGTAAATTGCGGCATAAGTTCTGCTAAAGTCTGCCTCAATAATGTCAAACTCTGGAAGCCCACGTATGGAAGCTGGTTAGAGTTTTTTTTATGTATTGTACTTTTTTAAGAAACATCATTCTGGATTGTTTGAAGGAAAATGAAAACCCATTATAGATTCTGCAATTGTTTTTTTTTTAGACAAAAAGAAAAGAGCTCATAATCCACGTTACAATATCTCCAATCTAATCAGCAGTGTATCAAGAATATAATCCAAAAAAAAAACAAGAAAAATCACCAATTTTCATAAAAAAAATTGCAACTAGTATTAAGAAAGTATTAGTGTGAATAATATTACCTTGTGTTGCAGAGCAGTGGCGGCTGATGGACTAGAAAGGGAAGCCATGGATGGGATGGAAGGGAAGCGAGAAGGAGTGATCTGGATTTTGTTTAATTGTTTGAAAGGTCCAAAGCCCAGACAACATCACCCGATAACTTGAGGTGGTAACCACTTGCTGGCTAATTTTTCTGCACCACAAATTTTCACGAATAAGCCACCACAACAAAAATGGTTTTCACACGATATCAACTTTTATGAGTAATCACAGAAGTTATCTAGGTTTCCTCCTACAAGGCATAAACATATTATCCCTTCAAACACCTTTTATGAGTAATTACAGGAAAAAAAAAAACAAAAAGTCTCTAGTTTACCTTGAGAATAATCGCAGAGAGGTTTTCTATTAGTTATTTAGTTCTGTTCTTTAAATTGTTATTCAGTTTTTCGACCCATAACCTCTTTTACAAAATAAAATTGTTATTAGTCGAGGTTATTTTTAAAATATTTAATTTTTTTAAATATTTTATTTGCAGCATTTTTTTAATAAAATTTAAAACAATTAAAATAAATATTTAATTATTATTGAATATAATTAATTTAAGAAAATTATATAAAAAAATTAAAATTAAAATAAATATTTTATTATTATTGAATATTTATGTGCAATTTAAAAAAAAATACTTTACATATTAGATTCATATACAATAATTTATAAAATAATGACAATAAAAATCTCAAATCTAATTTTAAAATCATGTCATAGTTGGATATTTTAAAATTTTCATTTTAATATTTTTTAAAATAAAATTTTATTCTAAAATATAGAAATAAAACAATATAATAAAAAAATATATATGGAAAGCTAAATAAGCTCTGGTGCCTAGCCCATAAAAGAAGCCTAGATACACTTTGGCTTAAAAAAAAAAAAAGCATGCACTTCTTTCTTTTAAACTTAAATCAACTTGGATAAATAATGTATTATTCACCACAATAATTTTTGGGCATTTATGATGGTCCAAAAGAGAATTCTAATGTATTTGGACTCTAAAATCAAAATTTTAACTTATTTTTATCTAAAATATCTAAAAATTATTATAGGAAACTCAACAAGGTCAAATTTATTTTTACCAAATCCTAAATCAATTTTCTAATTAATCTAAAAACTCCAAATTAAACTGAATAAAAATATTTCTAGTCCCAAATCTATTTTTTCAGCATGATTAAAAGCCCGAATCACTTACATTGAACCATCCATTAAAGTTGACCTCATTGATAGCAAGATCATTTTTATATGGTTAAAAGGTGGCTGAACAAAATCTATCTTTCATCTCTCAATATTTAGGGACTAAAACGTAAAAAAAATAAAGTCTTAGGACTAAAATATAAGAATTTAAAACTACATGGATCAAATATAAAAAATTAAAAATTTCAAGTACCAAAGTTTATTTTTCTACATCTCATGAATGTTAAAAATTTACATTGCGGATTTACAATGCAATCGCTAATACATCTATGTCCGTGTTAAATTAGCTAGCAAAATAAATGTGCTAGCTCTTTTAGTTTTTTTCTTGTATAATATTTCAATCAATAATGTTAATGATTTTTTTTACCAAATAACTAGTGATCCTAATTCTCTCTCTTCCATATTAATTTTGAACTTAGAGTGTGTTTGTTTTTATTTTTTTTTAATTGAATTTTTTTCTTATGCTTCAAATTAGTTTTTCTTAATGATTTTGGATTATTTTGATGTATTGATGTCAAAAATAAATTTTAAAAAATATGTTGATATATTTCCAAGCAAAAAGTACTTTAAAAATCAATTGTTACTACAATACTAAATACTATCTTATTGTATCACCTGCCTCGGAGAACCCATCCGGTTAAAAATCCAATATATTTAAGGAGAGCAATTTTACTTAATATATTATGTATTTGACATCATCAAACCTAGTTAAGTCTGATTTTTATCTAGTTTGACCAAAGTTAAGATAGGTTGGATACAAATTTAATTCGCTGTCATTTAAGAGCATGTTTATTTGTGTGGTTAAACCATACTTTTAAAAAAAAATTGAATTTTGTTTAGCTTTAAATTAATTTTTTTTATCATTTTGATTTGCTGGTGTCAAAAATTAAAAAAAAATATTATTTTAATATATTTTCAAGTAAAAAACACTTTAAAAAATAACATTTATCACATTTTTAAACAAGCAACTGCATCTGAAAAGTTCACCCATCTCATCATTTAACCTATATTTGACTGGTATTAATTTTCTTCTTCTTTATATAGATAGTTATTATAAACCTTATAAAACGAACCTAACTATTCCACATTCCCTTACTAACAAAATCTTACTTTATATATAAAAGTAATAATTATTTTCTTTAATTATTTTAATACATATAATAATTATTATTACAATATTATATTTCAGAACTTGTAAAAATAAGTTTATAAATTTACTTTGTAATTGAAGTTTAATTTATAATTATGAATGTATGACAATAGTATATTTATTAAAAATATGTAAAATTAGTGTATTAGTAAAGTATTTATATATTGTATTTCTATATGAAATACTAAATGTTATATGATGTAATTTTAAGTGATTGATATATTCTTTTTAGATATATAATAAGCAAATTATCCAACATTATATTCATAAACATAAAAGATATACAAAATGATTTATATATACAATTTTATTAATAATTAGTGATATACTATTTATTATAGATAATTAATATACTTAAGATATAATTTTAATTTTCTAATCACATATAGGTGTTCCATTAATAATGTCAAAAAATACAAATAAACACACTAAGAACATATAACACAATAACCAACGATATAATTTAAGTGATTAAAGTAAAGAGAAAAGGGAAGAGAGATTTCAAATGTAATGTTTTTATATTTTCCTTAATCTAAAAATAAATAAATAATATGACAATCTTGTGTTATGTGATGAATATTAGTAGAATTCAATAATAGATGTAGATTATTTAAGATTGTGGTAATCATTAGAAAATGTTCAAGATAATTGGACTGTGTACTAGAAAATGATTAATATGAAAATTAATGATTTCGATCACTCGACAATGTTACCAAATGGGAAAATGTTGCTGGATTTTTAGTAAAATATCAAAAACAAAATCATAGCAATCTCTATATCAAATGTACATTTAATCCCAGAAAATTGAGTTGTTACATGGTTGTTCTTCATAGAATGAGGGCTTGATGTGTTA
>Ga0325403_1008121_pt1 | contig 10045 bp, 14 predicted proteins | sample PopdelMetagenome_19_FD_205665 | JGI IMG/M metagenome (GOLD analysis project Ga0325403, IMG submission 205665) | Populus deltoides microbial communities from Bellville, Georgia, United States - Xylem-PdKOR-R4 | ecosystem: Host-associated > Plants > Phyllosphere > Stem > Wood/Secondary xylem...
GTTTGGTTTATCTAAAACCAGTTTTACCCCTCCCTCCCAGCTCTGCGTCACTGTTCATTGAGAAATCGGCAGCGAAAACTGCATCGCTGTCGATTTCTGCATCGGCAGCGCAAACTGCATCGCTGCCCAGTCCAGAATCGGCAGCGAAAACTGCTTCGCTGCCGATTTCTGCATCGGCAGCGAAAACTGCATCGCTGCCGATTTCTGCATCGGCAGCGAAAACTGCATTCATAATCATCCCTCTCTCTCTCTCTCTCTCTCTCTCTATATATATATATATATATATATATATATATATATATATATATATATATATTTTCCTTTGGGTGTTTACACGACTGGACTCATTCGTGACACCGACTTGAGACAAATTGAGGGGTTACAACTCGAGGGTTCAGACCAGCAAAGACAGGAAGTCGTGCCTCCAACTATGGCTCCAGCTTCGACTCTAGCACCTGCAGCGGTTCCTACACCACATGTTGACCCTTTGTTCATAGCTCAGATAGTGAGAGCAGTGATTGAGGCAATGCCTGGTGCCTTAACCCTGACAATCCCAATAGCTCCGGTAGTACAAGCAGCTCCAACGGCTACGACAAAAGCTGATAATGTAGTCACATTAGTGCGGATTATAAAAAGCATGAGAGAACTTGGGTGCGAGCCCTTTTTAGGTGAACCAGACACCGAGATAGTAGGAAGATGGCTTTGCATAATTGAGGATACTCTGGATCAGATGCAGATAACAGAGGGCTTGCGAGTGAACTGTGCCGCTCATTTGCTTTCTGATAGGACACGGTCCTGGTGGGATATAGTGAGATCGAGGAGACCCGTAGGATCCTGGACTTAGGCTGAGTTTAAAATGCAATTTGAACATCAGTTTTACTCCTCCTATCATTGAAAAATTAAGGAACAAGAGTTTCTGGCCCTAAGGCAAGGATACATGTCAGTACTTGGTTATGAGAGGAGGTTTCATGACCTCTCCATGTTTGCCTCGTATTATGTCCCTGGTGAGCAACATAGGGTGGAAAGGTTGAGGGATGGATTGTGGCAAGAGTTGAGACAAGGGTTGGTTGCATTTAAGTTCGAGACCACTAGAGATCTCGTTGAAACAGCAGAGTCCCTGGAAGCTTGTATGAAAGAGGGCCAATAAGGCCAGCATGGTTTAGGTAAACAAAAGGATACAGAGTACACCCATAACAGACCCCCTTTCTCAAAAAAAAGGGAAAGGACAGTACAACCAGTTTAAAAAGGTGGGAGGTACATCAGTTGCATCAGTTTAGACTACTAAAGTGGGGTCGACAGGAGGACAGTCAAATCTTAAGGGTAATTTTTCTAGAGAAGTGTCAGAGCAGAGAACGATCACTTATCCCTTATGTGTTCACTGTGGGCAAAGGCATCCAGGGGACTGTTCTGCAACACCAGGGCGGTGTTATATATGCCGAGGGGAGCACATGTGGAGGGACTGCCCGCACTTAGGCCGAGGCTGTTATTATTGCAGGGGTTAAGGGCACTTTCGAAGAGATTGCCCCTGTAGGACTGAAATTACCAAAATCAGTAGCAAGCTCAGAGTTAGCACCAATCCGCTATCATGAATAGACCAACCAGACAGGTTTTGTCAGGGGCCAGCGGCAGTAGGAGCCGAACTCATGCCCATGGTGACAGAATACGGGGGGGCCGAACCCAAGATAGAGTATACTACATGACCCAGAAGGAGACCAAGGCTGCTTCTGATGTAATGGCAGGTACATTGCAGTTAAATTCTCTATCAGTTCATGTATTGTTTGATTCAGGCACTCATTTGTTGCAAATAAACTTATGGGGGGATTAGGGAAAAATCCTTGTAGAATAGAAAATGGGTTTATTATAAGCACTCCATTAAGTAAAACTATGAATGTTGATCATATGTATAAAGGGGTCCAGATTAATGTAAGTGGTTGTGAATAAAAAGTAGATTTATTACCACTAGAATTACATGATTTTGATGTCATCTTGGGAATGGACTGACTAAGTATGAATAAAGCTCAAATAGATTGTTTCACAAAAACAGTAACTCTTCAAGGGCTAGATGGTAAGAAGATAGTGTTTAGGGGGGAGAGAAATGTCATCCCAAACTGTATTATCTCAGCTATGGCCGCTAGGAAAATGATAAAAAAAAGGGTGTGAGGCTTACCTTACCTATGTCTTAGAGACCACAATGGCAGATATTCAAGTGTCAAATGTTCCAATAGTCAGGGAATTTCCTGGAATATTTTCGAATGAACTACCAGGAGTCCCCCTGGAGAGAGAAGTGGAGGTCACTATTGATGTACTGCCTGGTACGTCTCCGATAGCCCAATCACAATATAGGATGGCGTCAGTCGAGTTGGCCGAACTGAAGATCCAACTATAGGAATTACTAAATAAAGGGTTTATTCATCCGAGTAATTCACCCTGGGGAGCTCCTGTGCTATTTGTGAAGAAAAAGGACGGGACCCTTCGGCTTTGTATAGATTATAGGCAGTTGAAAAGAGTAACAATAAAGAAAATATCTGCTCCCACAGATAGATGATTTGTTTGATCAGCTAAAGAGGGCAAGAGTGTTTTCGAAAATAGATATGAGGTCGGGATACTATCAATTGAGGATTAAGGAACTAGATGTAGCAAAAACCACATTCAAAACTCAGTATGGACATTACGAGTTCTTAGTAATGCCGTTTGGGCTAACAAATGCACCAGCTGTGTTCATGGATTTGATGAACAGGGTCTTCCAACCATCCTTAGACAAGTTTGTGGTGGTATTCATAGACGACATCTTAGTTTATTCAAAGTCATATTTGGAGCATGAACAACATCTGAGACAAGTATTAATGACCTTAAGGGAGCATCGACTATATGCCAAACTTAGCAAGTGTGAATTCTGGCTAAAATAAGTGATTTTTCTAGGACATTATATCGGCTGAAGGAATATCGGTGGATCCTAGAAACGTTGAAGCAGTATTGAAATGGGAAAGACCTACCAATATCACTGAAATTCGTAGTTTTCTTGGATTAGCAGGGTACTATTAAAGATTTATTAAGGGATTTTCTACCATAGCTATTCCCATGACTCAGTTGACTAGAAAAGAGACAAAGTGGGAGTGGACTCAGGAATGCGAAGAAAGCTTCCAAGAACTGAAAAAAAGACTCACTACTACACCAGTGTTAACACTCCCATCAGGAACTGAAGGATTAGTGGTCTATAGTGATGCATTGAAGAAGGGACAAGGGTGTGTATTGATGCAACACGGTAAAGTAATTGTGTATGTCTTAAGACAGTTAAAGGCTCACGAGATCAATTACCCGGTGCATGATTTAGAATTAGCCGCTGTGGTGTTTGCCTTAAGAGTATGGAGGCACTATTTATATAGGTCTCGGGTTCAGATATTCACGGATCATAAGAGTTTGAGGTATCTAATGACATAGAAGGAATTGAATATGCGGCAAAGACGCTGGGTGGAATTGATAAAAGATTATGATTGTTTAATCGATTACATTCGGGAAGAGCAAATGTAGTCGCAGAAGCTCTTAGTCGCAAGGTCAAGACAGTTGATGCTTAGTGGGAGGATTGGGATGAAAAAGAATTGCTAGATTTAAGAAAGATTGATGCTTAAGTAGAGGTTAAGAGTAAGGTCAACACTCCGGGACCCCGATTTTTCTACATTCTTTTTCGCGATATATTGAAAATTTTCAAGTAAATTTTTTTTTGGTGATATACAGGTTCCACATAAAATTTCTACCAAAATTTCGGCAGAGTCACCCCTATACTGGTAGGTCCCAAGTTATCAACATATACCCTATTTACACTTCTAATATCTTACATCTCATAACTCAAAACCACGACCCAATCATCTTGGGTCTCAACCTAACTCATTATCATCAACACAACACATCTTATTCAATAACATCATATAATATAGTTCAAATGAAAGATTCAATTTCAACTATAGATATGCATGGTCAAATAGGTACTAAAAGTTTAAACCATTAGAGTAAAGACATACATTTAAATTTACGGATTAATATTACATCTCAAGTTTTATAATTTACATAGTCAAAAGCAAAAGATATCTAAACTAGCATTACCCTTGACGCGACCCTGATGGACCTAAAAATAGAAATTAACATGTACACATAAATATAAAAGATAGTAACAAGCAATAACAATGGCAGACAATAATCTCTACGGAATTTCTTTTGATATATAAAATTAGGCATAAACCTCTTTTACAACATATATTTTCCATCTATTACAAATATCCATCTAATATCCTATCTCATTTGCCAAAAATAATTCCATCTTGGAAATCTCAACACAACTCAATGGTTTGCGAACACCATCTCTTTATAAATCAATTCTCACTTGATACCAAGATATTCCTCTCTTGGTATTATTAGCTTATCTCATTCTTTTGGAATAACTAATCAATATTTTCCCTTTTCTGAATCTGTTGCTAGAAGGTAATCGTTGAAACTAATAAATCTCATTAGTATCATTAGTCTTCTAATATTGGGCTAGACTAATCAATTTAAGAAATACCGGCACCGATGAAACTTCATCGATACCATTAGCAATCCAAACTTGGATGGCTAATCAATGCCATTTGATTCTTCCATTCGTACCAAACCCCTTTTATTTTTCTTATTAACATCATATGCATTGTAACCACGGTTGCCAAGTATCATTTGCACACAATCTTAGTTATCGACACTACGATCACTAAGCATCCTTCACATAACCTTGGTCACCCTCATCACAGTGCTAAGTATCAATTTATGCCCTTAGCCACCATCATTATGGTGTTAAGTGTCATTGTAATGTATCCTTAGCCACCAACACTATGGTAACCAATTATCTATCAATTCCCCTCCAATCTCCAAGTCATTGTGTCTACCCAATAACCACATTAATTAATTTACTTAATATGTTAGTCATATATTAATTATTTTACTCATACCATTTAGAATTTACTATTTCTAACTTCAATCAATTAATTCACACAATCTTTTCAAAACTTAACTATCTGGCTAACTCATCTCGATTGCCAATAATTCTGGTAATTTCATATAATTACCCACACTTTTGGTTAACCTTCCTCGGTTACCAATACATCTAGTAATTACATATGAATTACTCAGCCTCCAGCTAACTTCTTTTGTTAGTCAATCAATCTTGTAATTCCATACAAATTACCCCATGTCCAGTTAACTTTCTTATTAACCAATAAACCTGGTAATTCTCTTAATTGTCCAAGAAATCTGGCTAACCCATTTTGGTTGCCAAAGTCAATCCGGTAATTCCATACGTATTACCTAGCATTCGGCTAACCTCTTTTGTTAGCCAATTAATCCGGTAATTCCATACGAATTACCCATCATCCAGCTAACCTCTTTTGTTAGCCAATCAATCCGGTAATTCCATACGAATTACCCAATATCCAGTTAACTTCCTTGTTAACCAATAAACCTGGTAATTCTCTTAATTATCCAAGAAATCTGGCTAACCCATCTTGGTTGCCACAATCAATCCGGTAAATCCACACGAATTACCCATCACCTGGCTAACCTCTTTTGTTAGCCAAATAATTTTGGTAATTTCTCTTAAATTACCAATAATTCTCATTTGTAATAATCACTCAACTTATTCATTTGTTTCATTCTTTTAACATCAATTAAACACACAACACAAATATTTAAGAAAAACTTATAATTACAAAATAAGATGATGAATCACCTACCTAGAATATGTGCACGTGTTGCCGCTCCATGCAATTGTCCAGTCCCCACAGCTTTCCCTGTACCACCAGGGATTCAATTTTTATCAACAATACAACCAACATCACATCTTCATTTAATTCTCATTCAACTAGTATTCTCAACTAATCACAAGGAATTTTCTTTAAGATCTCATACTCTTACTCATTTTAATGTTTATATTCATTCTTATAATTTTGTTATCAAAACCATCATTCAACAATAATTCCAAGTAACGATTAAAAATTATGTAATTCCGATCAATTAAGCTTAACCAACCCAAAACACTATCTAGTGTCTTAATCATAACTAAAGTTGTAAAACTCAGTTTTGGGCGTGATTTATCTCTATGAAAGGCTAAACATAGAGATACAACTTGTATGAAGAAACCAACTCCAAATTATTTTGTTTTAAGGCTCAAAATCAACAATCACAATAGCCCCTTCTTTGGAAGAGGAATTTGCTGCCTTAGAATGAAACCAGACTTGGGAGCTTGTACCGAAACCAAGAGATGTGAAGCCTATTTCTTGCAAATGAGTTTACAAGCTAAAACATCGCATAAACAGATTAATTGAAAGATACAAAGCACATTTGGTAGCTCGAGGCTTCTCTCAATAGTATGGACTGGACTATGATAAAATGTTTAGTCCAGTTGCAAAAATTACAACTGTTAGAGTTTTACTTGCACTTGCAGCTAACAAAGATTGGAATCTGTGGCAAATGGATATGAAGATTGCGTTCTTACATAGAGTTGGATCGAGAAATCTACATGAACCAATAGACGAGATTTCAGAATCAAGATCATCCTGAATATACCTGTAAGTTACGAAAGGCGCTCTATGGATTAAAACAAGCACCAAGAGCCTGGTATGGTAAAATTGCTGAATTTATAACTTATAGTGGCTAATCAGTAACATGTGCAGATGGCAGTGTGTTTGTCAAATCAGTTAACAGAAAGCTAGCTATTGTACTAGTATATGTTGATGACTTAATCATAATAGGAGATTGTAAAAAAGAAATTCTCCCAATAAAGCAAAATCTGTTAGTTCATTTTCAAATGAAAGAGCTCGGGCAACTCAAGCATTTTCTTGGTCTAGAGATTGATTATACTGATGAAGGGCTGGTTCTTCATCAGAAACGATACTCTAGAGATTTATTGAAGAAGTTTGGAATGTTTAATTGCAAACCAATCTCGACACCAATAGAAGCAAATGCAATAGTTTGTGCTCTCGAAGGAAAGGATTTAGAAGATGCAACAATGTATCGACAATTGGTAGATAGTTTGATTTACTTAACTTTAAGTAGACCAGATATTTGTCATGTAGTTAGTGTGATGAGTCGATATATGCAAAATCTAAAGAAACTTCATTTAAAAGTAGTTCGGTGAATTTTAAGATATGTGGAGGGCACACTCGATAATGGCATTCTACATAAGAAAGATGGAGACTGCAAACTAGTTGGTTTTTATGATGCTGACTATGCAGGTGATCATGATACTCGACGCTCAACTACCGGGTATGTCTTTATACTTGGATGGAGAGCAATCTCTTGGTGCAGCAAAAGACAACCAACTGTGTCCTTATTAACGAGTGAAGCAGAATACCAAGCTTCAACAATGGCAGCATAAGAGAGCTCTTGGCTTATACGATTATTGAAGGATTTATGTCAGCCAATAAAGGTAGCAGTTACATTGTATTGTGATAATCAATCAGCAATACATTTGGATGGAAATCCAGTCTTTCATGCAAGAACTAAGAATATAGAAGTGCATTATCATTTTATCAGAGAGAAGGTTCTGTAAGAAGAAATTGAGTTGAAACATGTTAACATAAAATATCAAGTTACAAATTTGTTTACAAAAAGCTTGAGTGGCAATAAGTTTGAAAGTTTTTGTCATCAGCTCGGGATGGTTAACACAAAAGATGCTGGTGTTGAAAGGGGATGTTAAAACTATAACACCAATCATGCAAAATAACTTACCAAGTTAGCTCTATTTACCGGTTCTTCTGCAGATTGTTTAGTTTTCAATATTGCTTTCCTATTCTTAGAAGTGTGTTTAGGATTTTGTGGCTAGAATAATGAATGCAGCTATTAGTTGCTATTTTTATGTAACTCACTTGCCTATATAAAGCAACTCAGCTCTACAATATAATATATCATCTTGTTCTCTGTTTCCAACTTTTCTCATTTTATTCAACAATTACCGGTTAGATTGGCTATTAATAGAGAATAGCCGGATGTTGGGTAATTCGTATGAAATTACCGGTTAGATTGGTTATTATTAGAGAATAGCTAGACGTTGGGTAATATGTATGGAATTACCAATTTGATTATTAGCTATCGAAGAGGGTTAGCCGGTTTTGAGGTAAAATTGTGAATTACCAAATTAAAAGTTAAGCAATGAGTGTTGGTTGCAGAGGTCCTATAAGTATAGGATTAATAAATTATGAATGGGTTCTTAATGTTGATATGTAGTAAGTTAGTGATGAAAGGCAATTTGATATATTTTGAAGAATTGTGAACATAATAGATTTATCATTTTTAATGTGTTATCTTCCTTATTTCTTATTAATGTTATGTATACAGGTTTTTCACAAGGTGATACAGAGCGTTAAATATGGACTTTGTGTTTAAATCTGTTTATTTTGTGGGATGTAATATCTTTTGCTTTATATATAATTTGTATTATATGTAGATTTTAATATATGTATCCTAAAGATATTTGCTTTTGGTATTTATACATTTAGAAAGTATGAGTAAGGAACTAATATTAGTAAACTATTCGAAAAGAATACTTAGTAATTATAATCATGCATGTTAGTGTAATAATTAGTTCAATATGAATCCTTTGAGTTTATATTTGTTTGTAGTTAATGTTTTATTTGTTGATGGTGTAAGGTTGAGAAAGCACAACGAAGTATGGTTATGTGGAATATTGTATGATGAGATGGGATATGATCCAGGATGGTTGGATCGAAGTGGAAAATTTATGTATTGCGATCGAATGAAGTCTAGTCGATAACTTGGTAACATAAAAAAATAAAGGAAACTATGCCGAAATTTTCAAAAAAAGAAATCTCATAATCTTAGACATATTATTCAATATTTGACATTAGTAAAGAAATGTTTGTGATTTCATGACATTATAATTTGAGGGAGTTACACTCTCTCTCACACATTCAAAGAGGCACTTATTGCTAGCTTGGTTTAATTTCCGTTGGGAAGGAGGAAGAGAAGAGAAGCATACAGCTGCTGTGGATAGATTTTGGGAAGAGGAAGGGTCACCTTCTCTCTCCTCCTTGTATTTATACCCTCTTTTAAAGAGCTGGGGTGCTAGTTTAAGTTTGTTCTTGTCCCCCTTTTGGTTATTCCAAGACTGGCCCCCCCCATAACTCTTTAAGGCAAGCCAATTTGCTCCCCTAACTATCACTTAGCATGATACGACCTTTTACTTAGATTTATGTTGGGTATTACAACCACGAATGACACATAAATTTGCCAATGCACACAACCACTATTAACTTAGGAATCGTAACCAAAAACTGAGTTGTTACCGATTTTGAAATCGACAGTGAAAACTGATATTATTTCTATTCTAGTTTAATTCCAATATCACTACCAGAAATTCGCTAAATAGCAACGGATTTACCGACGAAATATTTCTGTTGGTAATTTGAGGTCGAAATTACCGACGGACACTTGTCCGTCCGTACTTCAGTCGGTAACTACCGACGGAATATTTTCCGCCCGTACTTCAGTCACTAACTACCAACAGAAAGTTTCTATCGGTAGTTACCGACTGAATTACAGACGGAAAAGTTTTCGAATTAAAAAAAAGGCGGGTCATTGACGTGGAGGTTTTGGCTGGTTATTTGTTCCGACGGAATCACCGACGAATTTAAAACGACAGCCCGTATAGTGACATGACTGGTTCGTTGTTTAAATTGCTGACGGAATCACCGAGGGATTTGAAATGGCAGATCTGTACGGTGACTTGTCCATTTTTCCATCAGAATCACCGACGGAAAATCCATCGGGGAAACCGTCGGAAAAAGTTAATATACGTCAGCTTTGCCGACCCTCTCCTCCCCTATTTCTCCTTTTTCTTCCTAATCCCAACTCTCCCAATCTACAAACAACCAGCCTCCCCTCCCCCCAAACAAAAATCTCCCTAATATCAGCACAACAAGTTATATTTCTTGAAGTTTTGTGGTCATAGCATCCGTGTTCTGATTTACCGACGAATTTTATCAATTTTTGTAAGTAATTCTATCTTTTT
>Ga0325403_1008125_pt1 | contig 10044 bp, 10 predicted proteins | sample PopdelMetagenome_19_FD_205665 | JGI IMG/M metagenome (GOLD analysis project Ga0325403, IMG submission 205665) | Populus deltoides microbial communities from Bellville, Georgia, United States - Xylem-PdKOR-R4 | ecosystem: Host-associated > Plants > Phyllosphere > Stem > Wood/Secondary xylem...
AAAAAAAAAAAGTAAAAGATATTATTTACCTGTTATTATTCCTCTGTCTGACATGGAATATTCAACGCATAATATTGGGCCAGCATGGCAGGCTAGAACAGCATCGCATGTTCCTCGTGAAACAGACCACACTCTTGCAGTCCAATCATCACTACCAGTAATCAGTGTGTCTCCAACCATTCTAATTGACCTACATGATGGACAGACAAATAGCTCCTTCACAACTATAATTAACAGTTATCATAAACAGAAGAAAAATACTCTGCTCAGCTCACCGAATCCATTTTGTGTGCCCTAAAAGCTTGTGCATCTGCCTACCAGCACGGATATCCCATATGTTTGCAACCCTAGTAATGCAAGTATTAAGCAGGTTGGTTTTCAGTAGTCAGTAACAGAATAAAGAATCAAAAATACATGCTGTAGCATTTGTAAGTTCAAAGTACATACGCATCTCTACCAGCAGCAGCAAGAATTCCAGTGGAATCATCATACTCCATGCATAGGACTGCACTAGAGCAACGGCCAACTGTTGCCACACAAGTATCAGTTCGAACATCCCACATCTTAACAGTTCCATCATGTGCAGCAGTAAGGACACGTTCACCAGACAGCATACGGACAGAGCTAACCTACAAGAATAAATAGAAGGATTATTTTCGAATTCAAATATCTTTTCCATATGTTTTCATTCGCCACCTCAGTGATGTGTTAATTACTTACGTAACTAGCAAAGAAAAGTTGCTTAAACAAGAACTTTTGTTCGTGTTGCAAACTTGCAGTATGCAAGAGAAAGCATAAGTGTTATACATGTTCTCCAGAAAAGCAATAATAAGAAAATCATTGTTTAATTAAGTAAAGAAAGTAGCATAACAAGTAAAAAAGAAACGAAACACAAATTTTTTGATGTGGGAAACTTTCTTTAATATTTTTGGCCTAATGATGTTTATTGCATTATTTCATTAATGGTAATGGTTTTGTTCTCTAGAAAAGCAATAATAAGAAAAACATTGTTTAATTAAGTAAAGAAAGTAGCATAACAAGTACAAATGAAACGAAACACAAATTTTTTGATGTGGGGAACTTTCTTTAATATTTTTTGTCTAATAATGTTTATTGCATTATTTCATTAATGGTTAAGGTTTTTAGATTTTGAGAAGTTTAAGAAGAGTCCAAAATGCAGTTTGATAAATCAGTCATAACTTTTAATCTAACCGTTGGATTGAGTTGATAGAAGATTCTAAACGCCCTATTTCCTATTGAATTAAAGTATCATCATGATTGGATATTGGGAAAACCTTCAAATATGACTTGGAAGTTACTGTGCAAGATTGTCTTTATTTACCTTATTGTATTTGGGGTTCTTTTTTCAATTTAGCCTAGGACTTTTAATTTCATTAATATTTTACTAGTTAGGAATCCTAACGTTAGATGGATTCTATTAGTTAATTTTAATTAGGAATTCTTTTGTATAAGGATTTTAGGCCTAGAACTAGTATAAATAAGGATATCTAGTTTATTTAAAGATTCATTTTCAAATTATTCAGACTTTCAATAAAATATTAGAGAGTTTTTTATAAATTTTTCTACAGCTTAGGTCTGTAACCTTAGTGCTTGAGAACCCTAGCTTCTATCCATGTTATACACCATGTCAATTGGTGTTAGAGCAGGTTGACCTCTTTGATAGACGGAGATAGTCCGTGATGTAGGAGTGGAGGCTCTTTGGGGCACTGTGTGGGCTCAGGAGTAGAAATTAAATTGTTTGGCGCCAGCTTAAGAACAGAGAATGGATCGTTTGGAGCAAGTCATAGCAGGTCTAACTCGGCTAATGGGTGACAAACAATTTCAAAGTTATCTAATCATGTTGAAGATAACTTGACCAAAGAGGGTGCTAACAAACAATTTAAGTCTTTTGACCTTAAGGTGGAGAAAACGGTGGCAAATGATGATCTTTCAATCATGAATGAAGATCTTACAAACAAGGATATGGAGGACATGGTAATTTTTTACAATTCTCCTAAAGATAAAATGAAAGACTATCTGGAAGTTTTTTTACATTTGAAGATTGAAGTATTAGAAGTCATAAATGATGATGAGGTTAAGTTTGAAGTAAAAGAATGTGTGAGAGAGTTACAAGTGGACTTCATAGGAACAAAAAGCATAACATTAAATATGGATTTTTCTTTAGCATGCACGCCTCATAAATTATATTTTGAAGTTCAAATGTCAAAGACATACTATTTTATGAATATGTTGGCGACAATGCTATATTCAAACTATTTGTTCATGTGGAAAGGTCGAATTCAATTTCTGAAAGTTAATTTGAAGGCTAGTCTTTCAAAAGTAAAGGGGTTGTGGGGACTTTCTTAATAATTTTGGCCTAATGATGTTTATTGCATTAATTCATTGATAATTAAGGTTTTTAGGTTTCGAGAAGTTTAAAAAGAATCAAAGACATGGTTTGGTAAATTAAACATAAATTTTATTCCAGCCATTGGATATAGCTCCATATTTTCTATTGGGTAAAAGTATCATAATGATCAAAGATCGGGAACACCTTCAAATCAGGTCGGGAAGTTATTGTGCGAGATTGTCTTTATTTACCTTGTTGTATATGAATTCTTTTTACTATTTAACTTAAAAAAATTAAATTAATTAGTATTTTACTATAGATGGATCTACTTGTTAGGTAAGTCTTAACTAGGAATCATTTCCTATAAAGATTTTAGTTTTACTTAGAAATCCTTTCCTATAAGGATTTTAGATCTAGAACTAATATGAATAAAGATGTCCAGCTTATTTTGAGATTCAGATTCAGATTATTCAGGCTTTTAATAAAATACTAAAGAGTTTTCTCTAAATTTCTCTACAACTAGGGTCTTTAACCTTAGGGCTTGAGAACCATAGCTTCTATCTATGCTATACAACGCGACATTTTTTCAATACTGATATCTTAATCCAAGCATGATGCACACAACTGCAAGAACCTTTCGTGGGGCGGGGTGTGGTAGACTGAGGCCAATTTCTCACATCAAAATATTAGATTAACAATGCATGAAACTCTGCTAAACCTTTCTAGTTCTATTCCCAATCTAAATAACCTAGCATAGATGCCCTGCAAAGGCAAACCTGGGCATCATGACCCTTCAGCTCTTCAAGATGCTGCGATGTTTGCTTATCCCATACAATAACAGACTGATCATCAGATCCTGACACCACTTTTCCTCGATCAGAACTTATAGCACGAACAGTTCTGCAGTTCATAAATTTTAAGGTCAACAACTACTATAGAAGCATGGTCATCAGCACATATTGACTCACATAAATCATCACGAGCGCATAAAAACATGTAAAGACACCTGGTATGCCCTTTCAAAGTTGCACGGAGTTCAGAACCACGAATGCTAGGATCCCAGATTTTAACCTGCATGATCATTCACACGAAATAAATGTCAAATGATACAAGTGTTGTTAAGGTTACATAGTTGCATCCATCAATTAACCCACACAAAGACTATGGTCAACAGGGAAAACAAGCATGCTGGATTACAGGATTGACAATTTAACAAGTCAAATATAAGGCATGATTGTCTCAGAATCAAGGTGGCATAGAAGTTTGAAAGGTCCTGCCTTGATTCTGTCTATTTAGAGAAAAGAAAGAGAAGCTTGAAGCCATAAAGTGAAGAGTGCATCAGAAAACATGGCTCTGTGGTTAACTTCCAGGCATGACTTGTGTAAAAATAATTATACATCAAATGAAATTAATCTGTTATGCTAAATTACCATGCAGTCTGTGCTTCCACTGATAAAGAAACCAGCATCTTCACGGTCACCAACCAGATCCCACACCTCTCTTCTGGTTACACAATGTACAGCAGTAACGGCACCACTATGGCCTCTAAGTATGCGAACATTGGTTTGAAGTTTCTTCTGCCCATCAGCAGACGAATCTTGTTTTCTTGGGGTTCCATTTTCATTTACTGCTCAAATAAAAATTTTAAAGAGCAGTGTTGTAATCACAGAAGAAAATAAATAAATGGTAGACTAATTATGGTAGTACAAGTGACCATTACTATGAAAAGACAAACCTGAAGTGCCGTTGGAAGACCCTTTACGAACTTGACCAAAAGAGTTTGCCCTGGATGAATCTCTGCTAAACATGCTTTGGACCCAGCTCCTGCCAATAACAGAAGCTTCTGCAGGTTGCTGATTATCATCCATAGAATCTTTTGGGTGTGGAGATGACAATCCATGACACAACATTGATTGGGCCTTTAAAGAAGATATTCCCCAGTAACTGATACGAATTTGCTGGATATGTGACAAGAATCCTCTCAGTTTTATCTGAACCAAAAAAACAAAGCAAATTTCAGTAGCAAGAAACCATAAAAGATGCAAGAAAATAGTCAAAACCGAAAGGTGGAATGAGATATCAACAACATAACTAAGAATCAGGCAAATTTAAATCATCCCCAAATCACTGTATTTCATGAGAAAAATGTTGACTAGTCAGAATTTTGAAATGGAAAGAGACAAGAAAAGAAAAGATTTCTTTAATGCAGATATAATTAATTATCTCATTTAGTGCGAGTCTCCAAGGATTGAGCAACTCCAAAATGGATAGTAATTATGGAAGATGGACAATTGAACATAAGAATTATCATTTGGCATGGTACAGAGTTTCAGATAACGATCCCCAAATATCTAGATATAAAGACACAAGTCTTTGTGCAAATATATGAATTTATGATGTCAAGAATATTAAACTTGACTATGAGCATTCAAAATAGTCCAAAAAGGTTATGCAATCATGAAATAGTAATTATGTACAAGTTCTATCACAAAATGCATGAAATGCTCAACTTTCATTTCTAACATAAATGAACGAGTTCTGGTATCACTTTCCACACAAGTATAGAGCATAGGTGTACAGGATCATCATGCCCATAAAAGTTGAGTATACCAAACAATCATGATTGAAGTGTCCTCCAAATCTAGTGACATGCTTTTACAGATTTCTAACTTCACATTGTTTAATGAATGCACTAAAGCAATGAACAAAGATAACACTTTTTTTTTTCCCATTTGGAATGCAAAGAACCATTCCACTTACAAGGAAACCAACATAAGGCCTGCTAAGAAGTATTTGACTTCCAGAAATACCCTTCTGATAACTGGTGTTGAAATAGTTTAAATACATGGGTATTTGTGAATTAATTTTTTTTATTTCAATGTACAGCTCAAATGAAAAAAAATAATGATGTAAGATAACTCAAATTGAGGTTTTGAAAAAGACAGCTACTAAAATAGTGGTTATCTCTGTTCATATTTTCTAGATATCTGACTCTACTAAAAATACAACTAGGAAAAAAGAGAAAAATGAGAAACCCTGCCAGCCTTACTTGGCTATCAAATCCTATATTAAGAGTTGGGAAGCATTGACAATTCTTTCCGTTTACTTTGGACACCATGGTTAATGTGACATCTCTCTCTCTCTCTCTCTCTCTCTCTCTAGAAGAACTACAGGTAGAATTATTAGGATGGAACATACTTGATTCATATTTTTTTCTTTCAAGTAAACCTAAATTCATTTTATTCCAGAATCCTTATGTTTCAAATAGTTTATTTAACACCCACTCCTCTCTGGAAACTGTTCTATTTTTTCCTTAGGATATGGCACATCACACATTCATTTGTTGTTCAGTTGCAAGAACATTTAAGTAAATCAGAACCAAAAGGCATTATTGAATCAAATAGTTTATTGTGCTTAAACATGTAAAGGTCCAGTCACAATGGACGTTCCAACGCAAATACCATGGATCTTAATTAAACCTTAGTCAAGCAGTATATAAACAGGAGTTAACTTACAAACTGTTTGTATCCAATATTGTTCTTCTCTGCTATTGTTTCAATCATGTGCCAAGCATCAGTATCAGGAAGTCCCAATCCAGCCTTCACAATGACATGAAACATGATCAGAACAGGTGAAGCCTGCAGGAGGGAAAAAGATGTGACAGTAAAAAAGTAAAGACAAAGAAGACCACCATGTGTAAAGCCACCAGAATTAACTGTGTTGTCACTAAAGCTGCATAATTGGCTGACCTGCAGTAAAATTAAAAGAGCATAACACCTGAGAAGCTTGTTATGGCCATATCTAAAAGATGAAATTGGTTAGAATGCTTCGTCAAGGAAAGAAGGGAAAGAACAGAAAGAAGGGTTAAATTTCATGCATCCTATCTCCTAGCACTCAGCAGCTGTATGTTTTGCATTCCCATTTTTCTCTTTATATGAGTGCAGATGGAGCAGATGGCAGATATAAACATGCAAAATGGTTTTATCTATAAATGCTCTTTGAAATTTAACATGGCTTTTTCACAAACCACCAGATAACTCAAGGGATTATGCTTGTTAACTTCTGCATGTTATTGTTATCAATTACTCAAAAGACAGAACATTAACTTTACCGCTGGCAGAAGCTGCATTATTGACAAAAACCAAATTTGAAGGATTGACAAGCAGTCAGTTGTTTTTATTATAACACCAACAAAAACTTGGCAGCAAATAGTTAAATAATGAGTATCTATTAAGATTTAAACATTACAGATAGTTCAGAATTGCAGCATTACTTGCTTGAAGAATGCTCCATTAGATACTCAAAGAACACCTCCCAGAACCTGCAAGATAATTAAACAGACCATCTAAAATTTCCATTTTTTATTCTTCGCAAAGATTAATAATTCAATACAGAAATGCCACAAAAGGATTACACAAGAAGCTCTAAAGGCAAAATAACTAAAGTAGGAAGTTATGATAAGATCAAAATAGACTCTGGGAAAGATAAATGAAAACAAATCCTTGTTTAAAGCAATGCTTATGCCAGTTACGAGAGACTGAAAAATTAAAGTTAATGAGAAATAAATGAAATTCAGTAGAAATTTACTATATGCATACCGTAGCTCTTCCCATATAGACAGAGAAATAAGATGACGCTGGACATAGTCAGAAACATTATTAGAATCTTTTTTATACATCTCAGCAGATACTTCAAGGGCGTCTCTAATGGTTGACACATCATTCCGGGATGTTGCACGACTAATTGCTGTTTTAAGCTGAATTTACACAAATAAAATTTAGGGGAATTAGATAACTCAACACATAAGGTCGCACAGTAAAAGGGGCCACCAGGGTGGATAGAAAAAACTAAGATTCTGAGGCAACAATTTAGTTGTAAGTGGTATCCAACATAGAAAAGCTAAATCATCAAATCCATTACAAAAATCATAGTCAAATTCAGATTCAATGAAAATTTTGCAATGTAGTCCAGAGGTATATACTAAGCATTTCAACCAATAGGAATTCTTTCATGCAAAAGAAAGCCTTGTTGTAGCTTCGACATACCAGTTCTTTCACTGCAATAAACTGTTCATCGGTCAATTGACAATGCCATCCCTGCAATAATGTATGTAGCCAAAAGTTAGCTTAATCGTGAACACAGAAAACATTCAATCAGTTTATGCCCCCCTACGTACTGAGTGTATATGCTCCCTTATACATTCAACAAACCCACTACCACCAATCCCCTCCGCGTCAGACTCAATCAATGCTGCAAAGCCAGTAAACAAAATGCCTATTGGTTAGCAGTATTCTTCAAAACTATAAAGCAAATGAAATTGAGAATTGAAAGGCACAAAATAGCCGTCTAAAAGTGTCAGTGAGAGGCTTATCTTCTTGTAGAATCATACCAAGGATAGTGCCATATTCAAATGATGAAAGTGGGTCATCAGTAGCTCCCAGTTTAAGAAGACGAAGCCACAATCCCTGCATAGAAGTAAAAATAATACTTCAAACAGTATGTAATTATGGAAAGAAGACCATAGCAATATGAGCAATTTTAATCAACTTGAAATTCTTAAAAAGAAAAAATTACATTTTGTTTCCTACATCACAGAAGCACAGAAATAGAAAAAGATTCACACCTAAATATTACCTTTTGTTGCATGTTCTGAAGGTGATATTAATATTGCACAAATGAAAGTTGCATCTTTGAAAAGTTAAATAATACTCCCTAGCCTCTGTGAACTTAATTGCATAACACGATGAATTACATGTAAGACCTTTGTCTTCCATCCAGAGAATACAACAGTAACAACACCCATCCCAAACCCATGAATACGGGAGCAAAATAAAGACCATGAAAAAGAAATTTTTGCAGGTGAAGTTTGTCACCATTATATACAAGCATTCAAGAGGCTGATATGATAGAATGCCACCTGGAGCTATGCTTGGTATTCTGTTTGATTATAGTTGTCCAACCAAGAATGAGAAGGGAAACTCTAGTTAGGAAACAAAACCTTCTCCCTGAATCTAAGAATGGAATGCTTTAAGGTTAAATCTATTTAATAAAGGTTATTACATTTTAAGATTATAACATGTTACATGGTTTGAAATATAAGAATCTCCAAGAAAGAACAAGTCTCTAAAAAATCAGCATTAACATCAAATCCAGCAACGTAATAACAGGTACTACAAAATGTGTAAAATACTAGAAATACCCAGATAACTCATTAGCATTCTAAAAGGAAAAGAAGTTTTACCTGCAGCTTAACTTTAATGTCCAAAACCATAAGCTCCCTTTCTGCCTGCCAAACATATATGTTCATCATTCAGATAGTTTCCAATTTCTAAGACAGAACCACTGTTGCACCAATCATGGAATAAAGAACTTACAGCCCTTTCCATGGGACTAAGAGAGTCCTTGCCCACTTGCACAGATGGCGAACTGGTAAGGATTTAAGAGAAATTAGGAATTGAGCAATTAGGAATCAAGCTAAGACAACGAAAATTAGAATAAAGCCATGTAGAAACCCATGGACGCAAAACACAAAGATACCTAGGAGCATGCTTAATGTATTCAAAAGCTCCACTTGCTGCTGCAAGAATTTGTTTCCTCTTCTCCTCTTGTTCTTCTGACCTGATGTTTGAAGGAAACCTGTCATAAGTATATTTAGCACCTGATCCTGAAAAAAACAAGGGCATTGGTGTTTATAACATTAGAAAATCATTTGAGACATGTTTGTATCAGTTTTACAGATTAATATACATAATCAGCAAAATTGAGACCTCAAATTTACCCAATATTCCGACATCTGGATCTGATATGGTTATAATCTCAGGTTCTACCACCGAAGTGGAAAGAACTGAAATAGGATTCTGACCCCTTCCAATTGTGTCTTGTAACTTCTCAAGAAGATTATTATTGTTTCCATCATAATCAATACCTCTCTCCAGATAATCCAAGAAACCATGGGAATCTAAGAACTGTGTTATCTACAAACAACAAAAAACTAATTAGTACAAGGAGAACCAAATCAACCAATAGAAAAAATGGGTACAGAAATTAAAAACAGATTTCTAACACCCAAAATATCAAATTGGTAAAGGATCGTGGAAAATAACATCACCATGGGATCCGGTGGTTGGTTGGTTGACCTAGAGCGTTTCTTCAAAAATGCTTGGGCATTGAAGGCATGAGTCACAGTGTTTTCCTGGAAAAAATAAACTTTATAAAATTAATTTGAAGGAGATCACTGTAGGAAAGTTTCAAATTAATTAAATGCAATGAGAAGAAAGAAAAGAGCGCCATACAAGGAAATTCCGGTATCCACCTAAAATGGATGCAAAGAACTTTAGGAATATTAACCTGCATAGAACGCACAAATCTAAGTATTACAATGAAAATAACTAAAAATAATTTAGACCAAGTAAGACTTTATTGATCTTGCATTTTTTGTATAATGGAAAACTTAGCACCAATACAATACAACATAAGCATTTAATTCAGGTTTGTATATGGAGCAAACAGCAATCACCTGATTAACCATCAGAAATAGCAGGACAAATACAAAGTTATACTGCATTGTTACAGAAAACATATAACAAGGACAGCATTTATCTGATAAGATCATAATCAGATAGAAATAACTAGGTAACACATTCTATCTGATAAGATAATAATCAGATGGGAACATTATATGGGATAAACATATA
>Ga0325403_1008127_pt1 | contig 10043 bp, 7 predicted proteins | sample PopdelMetagenome_19_FD_205665 | JGI IMG/M metagenome (GOLD analysis project Ga0325403, IMG submission 205665) | Populus deltoides microbial communities from Bellville, Georgia, United States - Xylem-PdKOR-R4 | ecosystem: Host-associated > Plants > Phyllosphere > Stem > Wood/Secondary xylem...
TTATTTGATACAAGGTTTTCATTAATATGTGAACGGGTGATGGTTTCCTGCATGTTGTTAAGGATTACCCAGTAAAAAATAATTTCTTACTGCTTTGCAGATTCCTCACCTGAGACCTGCTGAATACAAGAGGTCTGGATTGTCCAGGAATCGCAGGACTGTTAACCGTGATTATGGCGGAGTCTTGTCTGGAAGTGCTGTTAGGGAGAGGTACGTCACCTTGACAGGTTCCTGTTTTATGCTTCTATCAAAGTGATGAAAACCAGCTCTAACTGTTCTCGGTGTGCGTGTAGGATTATCCGGGCTTTCTTGGTGGAGGAGCAAAAGATTGTGAAGAAAGTTCTGAAGATTCAGAAGGCAAAGGAAAAACAAGCCTCAAGGAGCTAGAAGAAGAAGAAGAGTGTTACTCGACACTAGAAGAAAATATTTTGATATATTTTCAAAAAAAAAATATATATTTTTTAAAAGCAATCAATACTATAAACTTAAATTTTGAGCAAAGGAAAACAACATGCAGTTCTTCAGCAATTACAAAATCTTGTCAAACAAATTAATTTTTAGGAAACATAACATAGAGCACCAACACACCTAAAGAGTGTTACTCGACTTTTATCCAGTCCGTCTTGAATCACAAAGTCGTTTGAATACAATCATCTCAGAACAATGAATATGGACGTTACAATCACGACTTTGTTCCTTGCATGGTCTTCAAGCTTTGCAAGATCATGCACTTGGCCCCTAGGTTCTCCCTCCCGCCTGCATAAACAGGGCTAGATGGTTCCAATGTATCAGTTCTCTCCTCGTATGGTTGAATCCATGAAAAGATCTTCATTATGGATCCTCCCCAAGCATGTTTCAAAGCCATCAAAAGCCACTATTTCAATCTCGGCATAAACGTAGAACCTGTCCGGCCAATATGAACGTGACGAAGAATTGTATGTACACTAATTCAAATTGAGAGCCCTCCTTTGCTGTTCAGCATGAGGTTTCTGTTGATGAATCATTGTTCAAATTGAGAACGCACTTCTAACCTCTTCTAGCAGAGGATGACCAGGGCCCAATCACCTAAGAAACATTGCGCATTTGGCACCATGGCCTACAAAGGAAAACTCTTAGCATGAATCCACAGACAGAAAATTGTATGTACACTTCTTTTTACATAATCAAATGTTTGGTTGGATATTTCTCGATCGCATGTAGGATAAAAATTGGGTTGGTAGTTCTGCCAGAAGTTCTTGAACAACAGAAATCTCTCCACCTGCAAATATCATGCATGTTAAAAATAAAAAAAATAAAATTTAAGAAATCATTGAAGCTTCCATCCCAAATTGATTTGCTAGATATACACTTACCTTGTACATCTCGTAATGGTATAAACTGGACTATATCACGCGAAGCTACACGTCCAGTTGAACTTTCTAGTCTATCTCCTTTATCAGCATCTAAAATCTGGGAAGCAATTGAACTTCAGATAATTGGAGGCAGCCATAAAATAATTGAGGTTTATACAATGGTATATTTCCACTACAGAGAGGTCTTGATGTGAAAAAAGATACCTCCATTTCTTTAAAGTCAGCTCCCCCAACTCCAACAATGAGGATTGATAGAGGTAGGTCAGATGCTTTCACTATGGCATCTTTGGTTTCTTGGAGATCAGTTACAACTCCATCCTGAGACAGTCACGTTTCAGTGCACAAGAAGGTGAAAGGAATTAAACATGAAAGTTTTGTTTTCCCGAGAACATGATAAATCCATTAGGAAAAACATATTACATTACAGAATCGGAAAAGGCTAGTGCTGAAAAGAACGCCTCGAAATGAAAAACAAAAGGTGCTAAACCGTGAAATTGGTGATAGAACTGGTAAGCGCATTTACCAAAGACAAAATTAACAGTGCAAAGAAAGATCAGCTTGATTTTCTATCTCATTCTTACTGTAATTATTAACAAAACAAAATATTTTTTTCCTCCATTTGCAAGAGACTGGCTAGCAATTAGTGCAGCATTGCTGATCACAGGTCCAAAAAGTGTTGGCCCTGCCAGAGAAACATTATAGAGAGCACTGGTATATGCTATCATAATTCCCTGGACACCATCAACCTGGAAGAGAGAAATGCTCTTAAAACACGGGCATTATAAGAAGGAACATTTGACTGCTGAGGCAATAAAGGCAAGTGAATGATTTCCAGGTATTTCACCTCACAGTGATTATTGCTTCCGTTCAAGTTAAAACAATGTGAGACTGGACCATCAATTGGTCGTGCTCCAAATCCCCAGGCTGGAAAGCGCTTATCTGAATCATAAAACTGCAACACCTCCCCGACCTCTATGATTGCCTGGAAAACAAATTGGCCAATTTAGTGATATATGTATGTTGTATAAAGAAGGTAAAAGGTAATGAATAAATAAAATAGAAGGGAGCAATTTTCTTACTCTTTGGTATGCATTTAGCCGTCCAGAAGGATCAAGATAATGCAAGGAATCAGGGAGGCGGGGATTTCCATTAGAAGCTGTAATATGAAAAATCAAAGGCAGAAGAAGAATATGTTAGGGTGACTAAAACATATAAATTACAAAGTTATTTAATCATTTTTACAAACTATTTATTCATTTTTATGAACAATTGTTTAGATGGAAACATCTTACATAATGAGTGGGAGTGAGATGACCACAAGAATAAATGTGGAGGTAAATTATCATAAATGCGATAAACACCCCAAAACATGACTCTGCTTCCAGCTAAAAAGCTTTAGCCCCTTATGATTTATCATATTACAAAACCTCAAATTGTTCAGACATACTTTGAATCAGAGATAAATTTAGCTCTTTTTTTCCAGGTCTCTAGGTCAAATAAAAATTCCTACAGATCATCATAAGTTCTGTAGTTGGTTAAAAACATTGTGCCGCCTGTAGTTATAGATCAAAGTTGAGAGAAAATGTCAAAGAAACTGACTGAACTGGAATGAGAACAAGGATATACAATATTCAAGAACAAGAAAAAAAATTGACATGGAATCACAAACCAGGTCATCAAACCAAAAACATTTATAATTTGGATTACACTCCAAATGTTATTGAAGAAAGGGAGTTTGATTCATAGGGAGAGAAAAAAAAGCGCAGTTGCAGCAAACATTCAATTTCATAAACATTTACCCGTGAAATCAATTGCCACCATGAAGTTCAGTTCACATCCCCCGGTCAAGTAATCCAGAAAAGTGTGTCGACTACTTTGGGAAAAATTTTCTACAAATATCTGGCTCTTTAATACCTGCATTAAAATATGCAAATTAGGCATGCAACAAAAAATACAGAAAGATTTATGATTGAAATAAGCAGAGACCTTATTCTGATAGTTATGCCCAACGGTAGTGGGTAAAAATAAATGCTCTCCTTCACCACTAGAATGAAGCTTTTCCAACTCAGCTAATGATTTTTGAACTTTTCTGATAAATCAACAATGAAGAAGATCTATCATCATGTCAGTGTATGGAGGTAAGGTAAAAAATAAAAACAGAAGAAAAAGAGATCACCGTTTACCCAATTAAATCATGCTTGCCACTGCTATTGAAGTTAAAGCACTCGATCATTAATGGATTTTCCTGCAGTTTCAATTAGAAAGGTAACATTGCCCTGGAAGGCCATAGTGGGTATTGAACTCAAATTAAGGAGAGAAAAAACTTGGACAGCTCAAGGAACTTGCTGTAACCTTGCTTCCAACTTGTTGAATGCTCAAAAAGACTGGTTTCCATATTGGGTGGTTTTCGTTTTTTAGGACTTCTGTTTTACACACAGGTATGGGGAGCCCAGCCTCAACAATTTTTGATATTAACAAAAAAGGGTCCTGCAAATATAAAACAAAACCATTATTTATGTTACTCGTGAAAAGTCTAACAAAAGAACAAGAAATAAGATTAGCTCATACACTTCTTGAGAACAGATCCTTTTGTTCCAAATTTGAGCACTTTAATATCATCTCTGTTGTCGTCTTTGAGCTAATGCATTCCTCGGCATGTACAATAAGCTGTCCACAGCGCCGTGGATTGCCTGGTATTGTAGGATCTTCTCTGTATACAAGATCTAAAGTCAATGACCTGCTTGGCCTGGTCACAACCTGCAACAACAGAAACGAGACTGGTTCAGTAATTAAAATTTCAACTTCAAACAAGTTACTAAGGTCATTCAATTTTTACACGTGTATCTCTCTTACTGAGAACAAAACATATTTGATATTAATTTAGCTCTCAGCTTTCATCGTAGTTACTATAAGGTCTCTCTCACTAGAATAGATTAAGAAGGATTCCCTCCTTTAGACGTAAAATAATGAGATTCCCATTCTTTGTTATTTATAAAGAAAGAAGTGAAGAAGAGTGGCACTCTAATCATACCTCAGATAATACACAAGATGCTTCACCAAGAAATTGTTGCTCCTCTAGCTTAAGCATCTGCATTTGTTGAATCACTAATTATAGAAAGGGCATGCTTCCATTCATTCCAATGACAATAACTTGTGATTTCTGCACTGTTTCTTGAAAACAATTTTCTGAACACTGAACTATATCCATGTAATGGGTGATCATTTACGTGCATCTTACAAATAACCAGCAAACACATTTGATATGGAAAGCTAAAGCCCAGGGAAACAGGCAGCAATTTGCTCAAATGTAGTCAGTGCAAATCTATTATGAACACAAGTTTCTCTCCCCCGTTTGCACAGAAATACATCATCAGCCATAAATATGGGGCATAACTAAATTAACAACCCCCACTCACCCCACTACCAAAAACATAATAAAGAAAAAATGCCACATGGTTAACAGAAAATTTTATCCTAAGATTATTCTCACTTGGTGCTTCATTGTGTATTTGGAACAGTTAATCAATAGCTTTCTTGCATCTTTAACAGACTGAGGAAAAGTTAATTATTGAATTGAGGGCTAAATATGAACAACCATTAATTCCATTTTTTTTTCCAGTTTAAATTCAAATCAAATTAAGTACCTATAGAGATTTTTGTATTTTATCCTCAACGGGGAGGGTGCAAAGGAGTGTCTCTAGTTTAACTGTAATTAGCTATCCAATTTCATCTCAAATTCAATGAGTGTATCTCTTGAAAATTTATTAAAAACATTTTTGGAATATAGTGTCACTGTCGTTTACTGTACCTAGAAGCATATTATCCACCTCCAAATTAGTCCCTATAATAAAATATCGACAAGGATAAGAGCATGTCCCTTAAGGAGGCCGTTCAGTGCTTAAACTTGGAGATTTGAAGGTCAAAGTCAGGGATGAGAGGACAGAAGTTTAAAAGGTTTACTTTGATTATGAAGCCCATGGCTTCATCAGTCTCCTGATGCCCTAAACCAAAAACAAAAGTAGCATTAAGGATGGGTGGTTTATGGAACCCTATTTTTAAGTTATGCAATTGTGGATTTCTTTTCCTTGTTCTCATTTGAGTTGTGTGGTACATTTTCAACGTTATCAAAACCATAATTATTTGACCATCCATCTTTTTAATTAAATTGATCCTTTACACTTGGTCTTGCAAATTCCAACCAAGACTTCGGTAAGAATAGCATGAATGGTGAAACATTTAACATGTTGCTCTAGACAGAGAGTTATTATTGACCAAACATACTGATCTTGCAAAGAGAATTAACTTTGTTAGGGAGATTTCTTTATAATAAACTACAAATAACAAAGTCACGGTTAAACCAATTTCTTCCTAAACGAAGAGCAGAAACAAAGGAAGAAGTATACATGACTATTAAAGGGTTACCTTTACATCTATGTTGTGAAATTGAGTGTCAACGTCATATGCGCGAAACCTGTGGTAAATTACACAGATTAAAATAGAGTGAAACCATTAAAACTCATATTTGGTTGAGGAAAATATAGAGATACAGGCAGAAAAACTTACACCAACGTCTGAACAACTTCAAACTGGAATGTAATAGTGTGTTTTGCAATCCATGTTGGATTTAATGAATTAAGAACTACTTCTGTGCGAAAAGCTTCAGTAAGTGTTCCATCTCTTCCTTTGGTATAACCAACCAACATAGGGTCACTCTAAAGCAGATAAAACTCAAATGGTAAGAAACAGAACATACAAACAAATCTGAAATGATTAAAAATATCAGGCTATTGAACAAGAGCCTAAAAATATCTAAAGCCACTAAACATGCCCCTCTGATCCCATGATTGGAAGTTCAATCACTGTTTTCTAGCAGTGTCCTTATAGTCAGTCAACCCCCAGCTTTAGGCTAGTCATTTGAGAACTCAAGGCAATCAAAATCATCTTTAATGAAGTTATTTTAATCAGAAAAAAATGAGGAAATTTGCTTATACCACATATAACAAGTTGGAAGCTACATGGCCAACTTATACAAGATTAACACATGACTTCAATAAGTTGCCACTCTTCAACTATTAATTCTTAATCAAATTGCATAAAAAAACAAAAAACCACAAACCTTTGAAAGCACATCCCGGTCACGCATGTTGGTAGCAGAAAACGATAACTGCACAGATATTTGTTTTCAGAACACAAAATCAATACGAAGTGCGAAAAGAGCAACCTACACATGAAAATACACTATATATATAAAAGAATCTATCATTCCATTTTGTTGCCAAATGTCTAATACTTACTGGCTAAAATTCAACAAAAAAAAAACCTAATTAATAATCAACCAACTCTGCTTCAGGTGATAGCTTCTATTTAATCAGAAAATTTAGCATCTTAACAACACTAATTAATTACTGGCTAAAAACTGTTAAAAGCTGGAAAAAAGAGTCACTTCAGAATTTCATCTAATCTAACTAAACAATGCTACACATAACATTACACAACTTGATTTTCAACGGTTAATAATTCTAAATCAAATTTATTTGCTGTAGTGAAGCAAGCGAGAGAATCAACGACTGACCTCGATCTGAGAGCCGTACAAGCCACGAGACTTAAGAAAATGATCTACAGCGTCGTTTCCAGCTGCGGCAGAAGCGGCAGCGGCGCTGCCGCCAACTGCAGCCCTACCGCCGGCAACGTCAGAGAAGCAATTCCCCATTATACTGCGCCAGTAGTAAACGGAGCTGTAAATTAGCAGCAACTATACGTTTTTTTCACAAGAAAAACACGGAAAATAAGCAAGGAGAGGAGAAGAGAGAAACAAGTCTGATTATTTTATAATAATAATAAATAAAAAAATGGTAAACTGTAAATAAAGTTAAGAGTAAGTGCATGTTTGATACGTTTTGTGTTGTGGTCCCCGTCGTGTCGTCTATGTTGTTTATCGAGTCTGCCTCTCTCTTTATATATATATCCGTTTCTTTAATAACGCGTTTTTAAAGCGCGTTTAGCTTAACCAAACTACGGAAGTTTTTGAGAACGCACTTTAACCCGTGTTTTTAAAAAATTTAAATTTTTTATTTTATTAAAATTTAATATGATTTGTATATTTTGAATTTTTTTAATGTATTAATATTAAAAATAATTTTTAAAAAATAAAAAAAATTATTAACAAATATTTTGATATAAAAAATTATTTGAAAATTACCGTAACTTCACTATAAATCACGCTCTGCATTCTGATCCCTGTAAATCATTGATAAACTATGTTTCTACCTGTAGTCTGCAACTGAATACTATTACTCTTATAATCCTTAAGAACCTTTTTCTAAAAAAACAATTAATTTCTATTTGTTTTTAAAATTTTTAAAGTGTTTTTCAAAAAATTTAAAAAAATTTTATTTGCTTTTTATTTTAAATTAATATTTTTTTTAAATTATTTTGATAAGCTGATTTTAAAAATAATTTTTTAAAAATAAAAAAAATATTATTTTGATATATTTTTAAATAAAAAACACTTTAAAAATTAACCGTAACCACACTCTCAATTAAACCCTAAATATTATCACGATCGTTTGAAAGGATTTTTGAGGACTAGAATAGGATTTGAGATGAGGTCAATTTACTTTGATGCCATTAAGTCTGGGTTTTGTGGGTATGTGACTAGTGCAGTACATAGTTTGAAAAATTGTTTTTTTTTTATTTTTAATTATTAACATGGGTGTATGGGTTAACTTGTGTGCATCTCAACTAATTCTATGGGTTTTTAAGTTAACGATCATGTAACCCTCCAGTGACCTAGAGATTTATGAAACTTGAATTGGTGATCTTTAAAGAACAAATTTAGAACTTGAGTAATTAAATTATATCTTTCAAATTTAATTTGAAAAGTGGTTGGTTTTACGGGTTAAAGATTGAATTTGAAAAATAATAGTAGGAAAGTTAAAGATGGTATCTGGGGCTGTAGTTGCTGAGAAATTTAACCATTTGAATGGACGGCATCATTGAATTTGAAATTCCAGAAATGACTCGAAACTTGGAAGGCAATTGCCTTGTTAACTCCAAGTAATTTCCCACGTATATGACTCACCAATAAAGTATTAACTCGGATCGACTTTTATATTAAACTTAAAAATAAATTAAACTAAGTAAATTTTGGCTAACTCTCTAACCATGTTAAAATTAAGTCAAGTTAATACTAAGAATTATTTTTAACTAGAATAATATTATTTTAATAAAAATAATTGTTATATGATTTCGCTTCTAATCTTTTGGTTTTCAAACCGATATGCTTGGACTTTACATTTTATTTTTTTTATAGCATAATCTAAACTGGAAATTAAATTTCAATTTAATGCCTTGAAATATTTTTTTTATTATTATTAATATGGGTATCTAAACCAGCTTACACATACCTTGACTAATCTCAAGGGTCCTGAAATTAACGATCATGTAAGTCTCCAGTTAGCTTGAGATTTGTGAAACTCAAACTGGTGATATTCAAAAAATAAATTTAGAACCTGATTAGTTAATTATTAATGTGAGTATCTGAACTAGCTTACACGTACTTTGACTAATCTCACGGGTCCTGAAATTAACGATCATGTAAGTCTCCAGTTGGCCTGAAATTTATAAAACTCAAACTAGTGATATTCAAAAAATAAATTTAGAACCTAATTAGTTGATTAACACTAATCAAAAGTTTGAAATATTTCTTTCCTCGACTAATAAAGACTTTGAGCATAATAAATATGATTGATTGAAATATATCATGGAGAGAAAAAGCGTGGGACCTTTTTACAAGAATTAGGGTTTTGATGTACAGCAACTATTTATTTATTTATAACACAATTTACTTTAGAAAACCTTTCATTGTGTAATTTTCTTAAAGTTGCTCATCTTGTATTTTTTTTCCCTTCCAAATCCTCTGATTAATTATTATGTTGTTCATCCTAAATCTTGATTAAATTTCTTGTTAAAACACACACACACACATATATATACACATCGCAATAATTCTATATTGAGATTTTATCCTCTAATTCTTGAAAAAATATTAAATATATGAAGAGTTTTATTTTTCATATAATAATTCCGCCGTCTCCTATTACTTTCACAAGACCAGGGACCTGGCTGCAAGCTCGCAGAGGGATTGTTCGAAGGCTAAGACTGGAAGTAAAACCCATGAGTCCTGATCTCCGATCAAATTTTATTTTAAATGTTTTAAATTCATGTCCTGGTTCATCTGTATTTTGAAAATCGAGTGGGTCCATCACATGAAAATCAGCCAATTATTCAATCATTTTAATCACCAGCACCAGGACAGATTTGAAAGTAACATTTTCATGGACCCAGGGTTATAATCTCACAGCTTTTTAATCAAGTTTATGAAAAGTATTTAAAATATTAAAAAGAATATAATATCTTTTGAGAAACGCCACTAATGATGTCTCTCAGTGTGGGCCTGTTTATTTCTGCGTTTCAAAAGCGCTTTTAATAAAATTTGAAAATTTTTTATTTTTTTATTAACTTCAAATTAATATGTTTTTAGTGTTTTCAAATCATTTTGATGTGCTGATGTCAAAAATGATTTTTAAAAAATAAAAAAATATCATTAGCATGTATTTTGGCACGAAAAGCTATTTAAAAAGCAACCGCAACCACACTGCCAAACACACTAAAATAGAATATGAATAATCT
>Ga0325403_1008135_pt1 | contig 10040 bp, 6 predicted proteins | sample PopdelMetagenome_19_FD_205665 | JGI IMG/M metagenome (GOLD analysis project Ga0325403, IMG submission 205665) | Populus deltoides microbial communities from Bellville, Georgia, United States - Xylem-PdKOR-R4 | ecosystem: Host-associated > Plants > Phyllosphere > Stem > Wood/Secondary xylem...
CAATATATCAATAATGAGTTTAGTTCTTTATTTGATATTGAGAACATGTCTTAAGAAGTTAGGTTGTTTAACTTTCTATCAAGACTCCAAGTGTAGGCACATGTGAAGTTGAGAAGATAAAAGATGAAAAATCTACCTTCTTCTATTACATCTGCTAATTAGTTGGTGGATTTTAAGAAAACTAATAGAGAGAGATGTTATAACCTTCTCAAAGTCCTAGGCAGGATAAAAGGAGTAAAAGAAAAAAAAGTTTGGTGGGGGCGGTTCCAAATCTATTATTGACAAAGAAAAGGCTAAACAGTCAGGGGTGTATAAAAATAATGTCAAGTCAAACACAAAAAGTTTATTTTTGATGTACCACACTACACAAGGGAATGTTCTAAGAAGGAGAAACCCAATGCCATCTTGGTTTAATGATGGTGATTAAGAGGAAGTAGTCATATACATTAAACCAATACATGTATTAAATTGCTTATTAGTTAAGGGAGGGAATTCAATTAAGGTGCCCAACCTTGTTAAGTATGATTTGATACATATTGATGCATTAAGCAAGGAAAATTGATGCTTTCACACTTTGATGTATGTAAGGATAAGGTAAATAACAAAAATGTTATTGCTATGTTAGACTTAGGTGCAACACATTCTTTTATGGCCAATGAATTAGTAAGAGAGCTTGACTTGTGGTTGAGTAATAGTCACACTACCATGATGATAATTGTAAAACCATGTGCCTAAAATTGGTAAATCAATGTTAGAAATGGTAAATTTTCGATTGAGAAATGATAATTAGAAAGGAAAATTGTTATATATATAAAAAATAAACTTTTAGAAATTTGACATAAAATTTGGATGAAATAAAGCAATAAATCGATACGCCGAATTTTAACCCAATGACAAAACATGTAAATTTCCTAAATGGATGAAATAATTATCTAAAGGGAAATTTATATACATTAGGAAGAAAAACGATGATATAATAATAATAATAATAGAGTGGTATTCTAAGAAGAAAAATAATGTATGATTTTACGTGCAAAAACGTTGATTTTCAATATAAGTCTCGTATATAATCATGCTATTTTGATCGAAAGTGGTGAAAACTTTGAGCAAATTTTTATGATGGTACTGTATAGGAGTCTTTGATAAATTAGTTTAAAAATAATGATGGTGTAAGTAAATAAAATGGTACGTAAAATTCATATTTTTGGTGTAAAATTATCCAACGTCTAATTCTATGGTATCGATCATTTATTTTAATTTAACCGTTGGATCAGGTTAAAGTCTTACAAGTAGCTTTTGACACATTATTCTAACTTTGGTTAAATTTTTAGGTCAACTGGGGTCCATAAAGGCCTCATAAAAATATCAACATGCCCAGATTTGATGAAAGAAACATATAAATATTTATAAAGGGCAATGTGATCTTTTCACATACACACACACACATATATAAAGTCAAAATGAGAGAGAGAGAGAGAGAGAGAGAGAGAGAGAGAGAAGACCATATGTGAGAGGAAGACAAAGACGGAGAAGGTGAAGGTGAATAATAGAAAGAGGAGGAAGAAATGAAGAAAAAGTTGAGAGATGAATGATGAAGGATTAAGTGTTAATGTAAGAATGAGTTTTTGTATGTATGATAAATGTGATGTTGATTTTGTTGGGGTTTCTAAAGATTTTAAGTTTTTTTTTGTTAAAATTGATTAATGATTCTTATGGTTAATAATTATATTAATTGATTTGAGTGGATTGTTAAAAATAATGATTTGAGATTGAGTTTGACTAATTAATGTATTGTTACTAGGTAATCTTATATGAGTTATGAAGAAACCTTTGCTGGAAAATTATAGGCAAAGCTACGTTTGAGGTTGAAGATGATCAAATTTAATTTTGGTTTTTAATTTATGAAAATTATAGTTTAGACCTTAAAACTTTGAAAAGTTATTATTTGACCTTGAGACTTATTCTGGAATTTTGGGCAGAATTGATTGTGGGATTGAGCATGATAAAATTCAGTTTAGTCATTGATTTATAATAGTTTCAGTTTAATCCTTCAATTTTGTAAGAATTATGATTTAACCCTGAATTTTAGGAAAATTGCAATTTGATCCCTAGTTGTAAAAGATGATTTTTAAGATGTTTTCCGACAAGTAATTTAAATTTATGGATGATGGATTATTAAGATTTAATTAACTTTATTTGAATTTGAAATTGATTCAATATTGAGTTTGTATTCCTTAGGTAAAGGATGAATTGGAATGTTTATAAATTGAATTGTGATGTGCCGGACCACTGTTGGTATATTTCAGAATATTTGATATGTATAATTGGTGCCGGAAATTATGTAAATTATATGTGATAATGATGAATTAAGTATGCAATGCTGATTAGAATCAATGTAAATTTATTTATGATATGTGGAATCATTGTGGATGTGTTTTGGAAGATTAAAGATGTGAAATTAATGCTTGAATTTGTATTCTGGAATTTATGTAAATTGTATGATATAATGATAAATTTAATGTATAGTTTTCATTGTAAATTGATTAATGATGTGTGAGATTATTGTGGTTATGTTTGGAAGATCGACTATAAACATTTCTTATATATAAAGAGTGGTTTAAATTAATTACACATCACGTGTTGTATAAACTATAGGAATGATCAAATATTGATTTTGATGAGAAGAGAATAATTATGATGTTTTATGAAGATTGCATATGTATCATCTTTATGTAAGAGATTATTTGACTTGATTGTATTTGAAGTCTTTCATGATGAATATGTAAATTGAGATGTTTAATGGAGAAAAATTTTAAAAGATGAAAAAAAAAACTTGGCCAAAATTATAAATATGATAAAGGAAATGATTGGCTTGAACAAGATAGCAAGGACTATGTCGAACTTGGCTTAAATTGTTGTGTAGAATTCATTAATGAAAAATTAAGTTATTTGAACATTGAAAAGCATCAACGAAAAATCAAGTCATTTGAACATTGAAAATTATCAATGAAAAATTGAGTCAGTTAAACATGAAAAATCATCATTGAAAAATGGAAGCATTCGAACATTTAATGTTAGTGTAAAAAGATACTAATGTAAATAAATTGAAATGATAAACAAAAAAATAATATATCCGTGAATTGTTTTCTAAAAGTATTCTATTACGTGAGCTAACGAATAAGATGAATGGACTAAAAATGTTCGAATATTGATTCAAGATGTCCTATTGAAATGTAGGAGAGGCGTTTGAAATGAGACCCAACTTCTCAGGAGTATGTATAACAGGATTTTCAAGGTAAGGGATTTGACCTTCCCTTATCTTTTTAATTATTTATACATACTTTTATAATTTTTAGAATTACAGTGGTAATTAAATTGAATAGTGTATTATTATTGCTATTGTTAATGAAAGGCATATGCCTTCGAGATACAAATTGATATGTAATTTGTAGTTAATCGCACATGCGATAGTGTGAAGTACATTATGGGATTTGAATTACCATAATGACAAAAAAAAACCTTGTATGTGTTACTTTTGACTGTAATGGTGGAATCATTATGCAAGAATTATTATCCACCGTATTGGCCGGATTCAAAGTATGATTTGTTACCAACTGAAACAGTGAAAATTGCGTGTAATTTATGTTAAACTACCCCACATAAATTAATGTAAGAAAATATATATGTGTGTGATGACAACTTTAAAATAACCTACGTGTGAGATAAACAACAGGTAAACAGATATTGAATGGAAACTAGTTATCCTAGTTAATGGGAGTAGTGTCTTGGTTAATAGGCAATTGAAGAAACTAGTTACCATGGTTAAATGGACAATTTGAGAACTAGTTACCTTTGTTAATGGGACCAATTCTCAAGTTAATGAGTAATTGGAAAAACTAGTTAATTTGGTTGTGGAATAAATGCTCGGTTTGAACTAGAGAGGACATTGGGATGTCCTTAAATTGTACTGACTGTATTAATTTGTAGGGTCAAGGGAAAAATAAGGAATTAATTGTTTAGTAATTGATGTGGTAAATATATAGAAGAGATGATAGTAAATAATTATTGTGTATAAAGCTGATTTTATTTGGTATTAAAGAAATTTTTAGGTACCTTGCCGCATTGTGATGGGTATAAACCATAATTATAGTATTAGATAGAGATTCTAATGAAGATGTCGATAACTTGGTATAGTCCAAGTATAAGAAAAACTCCACAAAAATTTGATAGAGTGTATATTAAATTATTTTAAAAGATAGTTATGCGAAATTGTATCCAAATAGTAGGTATTGTCATATAAAGTGATTACTAAGTTAATTGGCTGACCAATTGACAACAACAATAACAGTAATAAAGCAACATGTACAAAGTTTATCTGTATTGACAAGTTAATGATTTAAGTATTAAATTATCCCTACAATTAAGTCTAATAGAAAACAAAAATGATTTGAGCATGTCTTGTAAGTATAAAAATAATTGATGGTTATGTGATAAATTATAAATAATAGAAATGAACATGAATTAAGTAGAATGAATAATTAATCAAGAAAATTTCTCAATATAACAACGATGTTATACGGACTAAAGTATGATGTAACATAGATGTAATAAATGCTAGGCAAATAAAAAGATGACATGAGTTAATATGTTGTGAATTAAATAATAATGTGAATTAGATATAATTATGCAATGAGTTACAGTATACAATAAAGGTGGTTGAGAGAGAAAAATATAATATGATTTATATGTGTTGAGAAAATAAATTATGGGGTAAATTGCATGATTTGTGAAATAATAATATTAATATAAGTTGAATATATTCATGAAGGGGAAATAATTATGACATAACCTCGATATAAAGAGGAACATTGTATGAAAGTATTTGAATGAGACTAATCAATTTTAAAGTTGTAAGGAATAAATTGTATAGTGATATTTAAACTAGAGTAATGAATGGAATAATTATCATGATGAAAGGATGATAATGTGATGAAGAAAAATGATAAGGGAATAATGAAAAATCTAAAATGTTGGAAGTTGATATAAGATCAATATTCTTAAATAAAAATTTATGAAATTGGTTTTGATCATATAATTATTAAACATTAGTATTTAGGATGATCCAAATGTTTAAAATGACTTATTTTATAATTTTGTATATGTCAAAGGTAAATTTCTTTGAAGACACTCATTTTTTAGGGTTACTGAGCTATTTAGTATTATACATAAAAAAATATTTATATTTTAAGAAAAAAAATCTTATAAATAGTTAATATGGATGTAATTTTAACAAGAGTTGTAATAAATTGTGCACATTTATAAAAATTTTAAAAGGTTGTTGAGACTTTCCTTATATATATATAAAGATTATCTGAATTTTTACGGTCATTGAAATTAAGTAAAAACAAATATAAAATTAAAAGGTGTTACAGTAATGAAAGCCAAGACATAAAAAACATTGTGTATTGTCGCACCTAGCACGACCTTTAGACCTCTTAAATTAATAGGAAAATTGAAAGAAATGGAGTTATCACCTAGTAATTGAAAGAAATTAGGAATCTTAAAATAAATATTGATCTTAAATATTCACATATTGAGTTAATTATGTTTAAGGGAAGATAGGCATTACCCATACTACATCCTTTCAAACAAAAGGTTACTTTCATTATGTATTTTCTTCAAAATTTATTATACACATGTTATTCGTTGTTTAAATTTGTTTATAAGATTATTCATAATTTATTTTAATTTATTAAGAAAAAGTGATGTCAATCACTAAAAACAGAAGATTTCATCAATGTTGATGTTTTAACGAAAAGACTTGACATTAATCCCTAAAAATATGAGATTTTATCGATTTGACCTTTTAACAAAAAAAATAATGTTAATCCCTAAGAATAAGATGTTTCATTCATTTTAATTTCTTAACAAAAAAAAACTTGACGTTAATCTCTAAAAATAAGAGATTTCATTTATTTTGGATTTTTTGCAGAAAAATCTAACGTTAATCCCTAAAAGTATAAGATTTCCCGATTTTGACCCTTTAACAAAACAATTGATAGCAATCTCTAAAAATAAGAGATTTCATTGATTTATTTTTAACAACAAAATATTTTTACATTAATCATTTATGGCTAAGTCATAAAAATAAAAAAAGGCATTGTTCATGGCCTTCTAAATGATAATGTTTCCTATTTATTATTATTTTATTATTTTTTTTCTCCCGATGTTGTTTCATATAAAACTCAATATTTCATTTAAAACACATAACAATGTTTCAACCATTTTATAAATTAGGGTTTTTAATTGGAACAAAACAATGCTATTTTTTAATCCTATATGGTCTTTTTAGTTTTAGCCTTTGGTTTTGTAAATTTGCAATTCGAACGAAGTTATACTTTTATTTTTAGATTAATTTTTTTCCTTATCTGATTTAATCCAGCCCTAATATTTTCCTGCATGTTTCAATGAAGTCCTTGGTTCCCTAATTTAAGTGTTTTTGGTTAAATTAGCCCTAAATTTTAATTTTTCTCTTCAATAAAACCCTTGATTGAATTAATAAGACCTTTACACTTTACCACCTCTTTTATTTTGGTCCTTAATCTTTTAATTCTTCATATTTAAGCTACTTTTAACCCTTTTCTTCAATTTTCTTTTCAATTAAGCCACCAATTGCACTCCAAGTTATTTTTTAGTATTTTTATTTGTTCAAAATTAACCTTAGACCTTTCAAATTGTAATCATTTATCCAATTTAACCCCAAATTGAAAAATCTTGTGCTTTGACTATTATTAGTATTTTTATTTAGACAACACTATTTTTGTGAATTTTGATTGTGAAAGTATTATTTTATTTTTAAAAATCCAATTTTAAAAAAATAAGGGTAAAAAATTAGGTTTTAACATATATGTCTTACAATATGTCTTTAGTTATATACTGATTATAGGGGAAACAAGAAATTTTGGTGATGAATTTGGATAACTTCAACAGCATCCTTAGCATGGATTATTTAAAGAAAAAAATGTTACTTTATGTCATACCTTGACGACATCATCATTATGAATGAGGTATGTCATTGTTTTGTTCATTGTTACAAGTTTTTGGTGGCTAATAGTAATAAGAAAGGGAAAATCATGGTTTCAACCTTTGAAATTGATAAAGCTTTGAGAAATGATGGGGAGGTGTTTTTATAATAATAACGTATGAGAAATCAAACAAGTGTGGTAAGGTGTTGAGTTTTATTACACGAGTGCTTGGGTAGTATAAAGATTTGATGCCTCTAGCATTGTTGAAGAATTTCCATAAAGATCATTAAATTAAGTTGGTGCTAAGAGTGACACCACCATTTTATACCCCACATTAGATATCACTAATATAGTTGGCTAAATTGAGGAAAAAATTGGAAGAGTTAATTGGTATTGGATTCATTCATCCTTCTAAAACTCCTTATGATACCCTTGTTTTGTTTCAGAAGAAGGCAAATAGAAGCTTTAAGATGAGTTTCAATTATCAAACATTGAACAAGGTTACCATCAAAAATAAATTTAAGGTGCATTTAATTCAAGAATTAATGGACAGGATGAAAGAAGTGTCCATTTTACAAAACTAGATTTGCGATCAAGTTCTTGGCAAGTGAGGATTGTTAAGAGAGAGCAATACAAAACTATATGTGTAACGATGTATGGTGCATGCAAGTTTTTGTTCATGCTTGTTGGCTTAACTAATACTTTAGGTATATTTTGCAACTTGATGAATAATGTGTTATATGATTACTTAGATGATTTTGCCTTAACCTAAATAAGTGATATTGCAATTTATAGTTGGAGTGTAGAAGATCACATAACACATATTTCAAAAGTGTTAAGGATGATAAAGGAATATAAATTATATGTAAAAAAAAACAATATATGAGTTTGCAAGGTCAAAAATTATGTTCTTCGGTCATATAGTGAGTGAGGGTTAGGTGAGGATAGATCCTAGAAAAGTACATGTTATTCTAAATTAGCCAAAGCCAAAGATAATTTCTTAGTTATGATGTTTTTTAGGGATAACAACAAACTAGTACTAATAACAGACTATTTTAAATGGTAAGATAAATGTCAATGAGCTTTCAAAAAGCCCCAATGCTAAGGGTGCCAAATTTTAAACTAGCTTTATAGGTGTATACAAATGCTTTGGATAGGAAAATTTATGGGTGTTGGTACTATACATATAAGAAAGAAATGATTGCGGTGGAGTGTTATCTTAGTGTTTGGAAAGTGTATCTATTAGACCATAAATTTACAATAAAGATGGATAATGAAATCAATACTTTAAAAAAAAAACTTTGAAGAAGTTGTCATAGCAGCATGCTCAATTGCAAGAGTTTCTAGCCAAAAAAGATTTTATATAGGAACATAAACCGGGTGACTCAACTGAGTTATGGATGCTCCAAGTAGGTGGAAAGTTATTGCTACTCTATTTGTTATTATACAAATGGAATCTGAAAAGTTGAAGAGATTACATCAGGCTATTTAGAAAGACACAACCTACATGAAGCTAATTAACCTCATATAAAAAGGAATAATATGAATGTATTGGTTGGAAAATATCCTTATTTATGCAATAAAAGTTGAATATACATGCATAGAGGGAAATAAATGAAATGATGATAGACTTATTACCCATAATAGAAAGGTCATTCAGGAAGGGAAAGAATGGTAACTCTCTTATCATAAACTTATTATTAGCAAAAGATAGAGGAGGAAATGGAGTTACACATATAGATATATAATGTGTGCTTATAAGATACAGTGTTATACCAAAAAGTGACAGACTTGTTACAAATATTACCCATACCAAAGAGGCTATAGGTGTTATTTTTTATGGATTATATTGTTTTGTGTATGGATGATGGTCAAGGACAAGTTTACCAAATATATAGTATTCATTACTACTTCAACAGTATGCACTGTTGAGGCAATTGCTAGATTGTTTGACCTAAATATGTTGAAGTACATTGAGGTTCCATCAAACATTGTTAGTAATCGAGATGTACGACTTACAAGCACATTATGGACAACATTGTTTAACTTAATAGGGACTAAGCTGAAGTTCTTTATTATTAATCATCCTCAAATCAATAGGTAGATAGAGAAAAATAACACCTTATTTGAGAAATATTTGAGGCATCATTTAATTGCAATGCAAAAGAATTAGTTAGAGTTGTTGGATGATACTTTTGTTGTTACAACTTCCATAAGTATTCTCCAATGGAGGCAAGTCCATTCCAATTAGTATTAATGGCATAATCCTAAACTCCTAAAGAGAAACCAATGTAAAAAATTGGTGGAAAGAGTTTAATTGCTTGTAAATTTGTAAAAGAGAGGTAAGAGTTGTTTGAATAGGCTCAAGATAATTTGAGTAAAGATAACAACCAGATACAAAAATATACAGACTTGAAGAAAAGATCCATAAAGTTTAACAAAGGTGATGATATGTTACTTAAGTTAACTCTGCAAATATAAAAAAAGATCATTGGCAAGACTAGGCATCAAGAATTGGCTCAGAGATATGATGGGTCATTTGAAGTCATGGAATAGATGGGAATAATAGCATATATATAGGTTGAAATAACATACCCTCTTACTATTGGGAAACAATTTGACAATAGAATTGTTAAATTCCTAGATTACTGTAGACTTGGCCAGCATAAAAAAAAATCGACGAACCAAGTTGTTGGTGAAATGGAAGTAAAAGCAGGAGGTTTTGTGGGAGAAATATCTAAATTTATGGTAGTTTGAAAACAAAGCATAGGAGTACGTGATTCTATTTCAATAAAAGTACTGAAATTTTCTAGTGAGGTAGGTTTGTTAGGGGACTAGGTGCAACGGCTCGCCAACTAACACATTACCTGAAAGACACCTTAGGCACCGGCAAACCACGAGAACATTGGTGAAATCTATAGACAACGTGCAATAGCTTGTGTGAGCAATGGGTTCATGTTGGCACGAACGTGGGCATGGACAAACTATCCAAGTCAAGCGGGAACACAGTAACTC
>Ga0325403_1008136_pt1 | contig 10038 bp, 7 predicted proteins | sample PopdelMetagenome_19_FD_205665 | JGI IMG/M metagenome (GOLD analysis project Ga0325403, IMG submission 205665) | Populus deltoides microbial communities from Bellville, Georgia, United States - Xylem-PdKOR-R4 | ecosystem: Host-associated > Plants > Phyllosphere > Stem > Wood/Secondary xylem...
ATGAATCATCAGTACGAGGCACCAGATCACTTGAAGAAATCTATCAAAGGAGCAATGTGGCTGTTTGTGAACCAGAAAATTATGAAGATGCGCAGATGAATCCAGCATGGCAGGAAGCAATGAAGGAGGAAATACACATGATTGAAAAGAATCATATGTTGGAACTTGTTGATCGACCTGCAGACAAGAACATTATTGGCGTCAAGTGGATTTTCAGGACCAAACTGAATGCTGACAACTCCATCAACAAATTCAAGGCAAGGCTGGTTGTCAAGGGGTATGCTCAAGTGTATGAGGTGGATTATTCAGACACATTCACTCCAGTAGCAAGGATGGACACCATCAGATTGTTGCTTGCTGTTGCTGCACACAAAAACTGGAAAGTGTTCCAGATGGACGTAAAATCAGCCTTCCTCAATGGCGATTTACAAGAAGAAATTTATGTTGAACAACCTGCTGGATTTGTTGTTCAAGGAGAAGAAGACAAGGTGTACATGCTGAAGAAGGCACTTTATGGATTAAAACAGGCACCAAGGGCCTGGTATGGCCGAATTGATGACTACTTGACAGGGTTTGGATTTCAGAAAAGTCTTTCTGAATCAACCCTCTATGTGAAGAAAATTGATGATGATGTTCTTATTGTGTCCCTCTATGTTGATGATTTACTTGTATCTGGAAGTAATTTGCAGCAAATTAAAAGGTTCAAGCAGGACATGATGCAAGCTTTCGAAATGAGTGACCTTGGACTCATGAGTTTTTTTCTTGGCATGGAGATTAAACAAAGCAGAGGAGTGATCTTCATTGGTCAAGAAAAATATGCGAAGGAGATTTTGAAGAAATTCCAAATGGAGAATTGCAAACCAACTGCTACTCCAATGAATCAGAAGGATAAATTCAGCAAAGAGGATGGGACTGCCAGGGTAAATGAAGAAAAGTACAGAAGCTTGATTGGTTGCTTGCTGTATTTGACAGCCACCCGACCTGACATTCTTTATGCAACAAACCTTCTATCAAGGTTTATGCATTGTCCAAGTGAGCTACATATGAGGGCAACCAAACGTATCCTGCGATACATCAAAGGAACATGCAGTTTTGGTGTTAAATTTATGCAATGTAAAACACTGAAATTGCATGGCTTTTCTGACAGTGATTGGGGTGGATTCATTGATGACATGAAAAGCACTTCTGGTTTTTGTTTCAATCTAGGCTCAGCAATATTTTCATGGTCATCCAAGAAGCAAAGCATTGTTGCACAATCAACTGCAGAGGCAGAGTTCATTGCTGCCACAGCTGCAGTTAACCAAGCTTTATGGCTTCAAAAGTTACTGCGTGATCTACATATGGAAGAGGAAGAAGCAACTGAAATCTCAGTTGACAATCAAGCAGCTATAGCAATCTCTAACAATCCTGTGTTTCATGGGAAAACCAAACATTTCAACATCAAATTATATTTTATCCGAGAGGTGCAGAAGAATGGAGATGTTAAGCTACTTTATTGCAGGACTGAAGATCAAATGGCTGATTTGTTTACCAAAGCACTTCCTGCTAACAGGTTCGAATTTCTCACAAGGCTGATAGGAGTATGCAGCCCTTAATGCAAGGAGGAGTGTTGGAGTTATGCCTTAAGTTGCTGCCTTTGTTTTATTTTAGTATTGTCTGTCTTTGTTATTTTAATTCTGCTGAAATAAAAGACTAGAGCTGGTCTTCAGGACGTGAACTAGTCTTTAGGAGTCAGTTATGTTGTTAGCTGAACATGGTACATTTATGTTAGTGGTCATGTTAGTGGTCAGCTGAATGTGGCACATTGTAGTGCTACAAACCAGCAATTTCAGTTTGTTTCAAGTCTATTTAAACGTGTAAAGATTGCTGAAACATGTAAGCAATCAACGATATTTTTCAGTTCAATAAAACAGTAAAAACTTCCACTGTTCAAATCAAAATCTGCATTCTGTTTTTCACTTTTTCTTTTCAATCTCTTCAAACTCTTTCAGAAACAAACTTGTCTAACTCTCCAAAACTGAACTCATGAATAGCTAATGTAATCAATATTCTGCTAACAAGTATGCATGGCCATGATCCAGAAGGGGGAGGGGGGACAACACAAGAGAGGAATATATAGGCCACTGCAACTTCATGGATTATAGCTACTGATTTTAACAAATTAGGGTTTACTGTATCCATGGCCAGTCATCTTATCTCTGATCTGTTTTACGTCTAGCTATCATTCACTTGCTCCAATCGTGCAAATTTAGGAAATTACAAATACGAGGTCGAAATGCTATATAGTACCTCTTTGGCTAGTCATTAAACTCTAGGATTATATTGATGGGATCATGATAAACATATATATCATCAAATTAAGCTTGTAATCATATATACAAGCCAATAAGTTCGAGGATATATATCATCACAACCAGCTTTTAATTATATTAAGCAAGCGCTTCCAATATTGCATTATACATGCACGCTATTACAGTCATTTAAATTGCTACTATATATACATGCAGCATGCAAGCCTTATATGCATACATATCTGCATGGTTTTTTTTTAATTATCCAGTGCTATATACAACGTTCATTACTAAAGGGAAGAAGCACAAACACGAGACATGGCTAGTAGGCAGTAGCCAATAAAAACAGTCACGTATGATGGTGATTTCTTCCTAATGAGGGCTAGGTCAAGGTGAACTCATGGACCACCTCCGCCTGGAGAACCACCAGTGCCAGCGCCGCCACCACTGTAACCTTCGCCATAGCCTTCTCCAAAACCAGAGCCACTGCCGCCACCTCCTCCTCCGCCTCCTCCTCCATAGCTTCCACCACTAGCATCGCTACCGGAGCCACTACCAGAGCCAAATCCAGAGCCGGAACCACCTGCACCACTACCATCTCCACCCCTCCTCCTCCACCCCCACCACCAACAAGACCACCGACGGAAGGTGACGGTAAGGGAGAATGTGGTACAGAAGTTGGAGGAGGCCCTGCTGATTGGACACAGAGGGCAAAGCTTACAATAAGCATAATTGCTGAGCAAACCAAAAGTGAATGACCCATGATTTCAAGCGGTGGTCAAGCGGTGGCGGAGTCAGAATTTTTTAAATGAGGAGGTAAATTATTTACAAATATTTGATATTATATACTATACATATATATGTTATATATAGAAATTAATTTGAAATACATGTATCAACTCAAGTCAAGTAAAATTAATTTAAGAATACTTTTAAAATGAAAAAATTTATGTTATAATTATTTTCTTCGAGATTTTATATTTTAAAACTGCTTCATAATAATTTTATTTTTAATTTTATTAAAAATATATTTCTCAATATATATAACAAACTTTCATTTATCTATTTTTAAATCTTCCAAGGACTAGAAGAGTTGTTGGCAACAATTCTGTGTTGACATATGGTATATAACATTTAAAATTATAGCTTAAAGAATTGTCATAAATTGATGTTGTTCTTGCTGACTTGTTGTTTTGTACAGGTGGATTAAATATAAATATTAAATGTTTTTTTGTAATTTATCTATTATGTTCCTAATTTTTTTAGTTGTCTTGTATTTCATTTTTAATCATTAGTAAATTCATTATCATCATTTTTCATATGAAATTCATAACAAAATACTTATCAATTCATCAAAACTCATTTCAATTTATATCCATTAGCATATAATATTACCTATACACATATTAATTCAACAAGCCCATAAATTATTATAAACCCTAACATTTTCAATAACTAATTTTTGAAGTGTAGACCCAGTATTTTTGGAGCTTCCATATTTGGTTGACCTATCAGGAAGAAATGAAGTGAGCATTTGGGAACGCAAACCGCGTTCCCCAAAATTCAATTTTTTTTTGTTAAAAATTAATTTTTTGGTATGTTTTGAATCGTTTTGATGCGCTGATCTCAAAAATTATTTTAAAAAAATATAAAAATTATTTTAATACATTTCAGCATAAAAAACACTTTGAAAAGCAACAGCAACCACAACCACACTCCTATATAGATAAAATCTCTAACAGTACAAGTATAAAAAATATAACTGCTGGGCAAGCCAACTTTTTTCTCAAACCCATCAGTTGCCTCATTCTATACCCTCCTCTCTCTCTCTCTCTCTCTCTTTCTCTCTCTATAAAAACGGAAAAGAGAAAGGAATTGGATCTGATTTTTTTTTTTTTTGGGGGGGGGGGCAATTGCCCCCTCTTGCCCCTACGTGGCTCCGCCACTGATTTCAAGTCACTATTGTAGGGAGCGGTTTAATTTTCCTTGTACTAGTGCATGGTTATGGCAAAGGCAGTAGTTCGATATATATACTCGCTCGAGGGGGAGGCGTGAAGGTCTCGATAAATCTAGCTGTACCATGTAAATGCATTGGAAGCGAGTAATTTGTAATAAATCTTTTATAGTTGCATCTGTAATCAACACATGTAGCTAAGCTAGCATGCATGCAGATGTTGGTCTTACATCATTGCATGCATCATCTAATTTCATATCGAGTATGAATAACAAGCCCTTTGGTGTCATGTTTTCTGGGCCTGAGGCGTTACACTAGAGATTCGTCTTTTGTACAAAAATAATAATTGATATTCATAAGGGACTCTAGGTTCTTAATTAGATCTTGACCAAATAAACAGGAATCGGGGCTTTAAGATAGCTTTTAGAAATCGAACCCTTGGACATTTGTAGAACCTTATCCAGAGATGAATGTTCTTCCTGTTTTTGGGTGCCTGCATGGAAAGATAACTAGTTAAGCCCATACTACGTACCTGTTCTAGCTGCAGCGGTTTCATCTCCAGGAGATCTTCTCATCTGCTGCTACTGGAGTTTATGCAGTGGAGTACCATTTTGAGCCTTCTGGAGTTGTGGTTGTGCTTTGATTTGCATTTGTACTCCATTTTCTTTGATTTTTTTTGGTAGCCATATCCTTATAACATGACTAGTTCCCTAATAAAATAAATCAATTAACTGTTTAATTTTTTAGCTAATAGGAAGGGGTGTTCGACACTTAATACATATAGACATTCTTTATTACGTCAATAATTATACAATGATTTCGAGGGCAATTTCGTCCGTTGATAATTCACTAGCTTCGTTAGATTTTTATACACTAATCAAAATTAAGAATTTTTTTTTTTGGCAAAGAAAAACATGGTAATTAATTAATAGTCTAACTTTTAACAACCCACTTTACATAGGAGAGGATCAAAAAAGATTCATTTATTTATTCTCATTTAAACTGTAATTTTTTACTAATTAATTGATGATAAAAAATAAAAAATAAAATTCAGCCTAACCATGCTATAAGGTAGCTCGGTTGGGCCGATTGACAACAATCTATTCAAGGCTCATCTATTTACTATTTAAGTGAATAGTACTATTTCAACTTTCATGATGCATAGTATTATTTATATTAAGGCTTATTTGTTTATTATTTTAGTGAATCTCATTATCTCTATCTCATCCATGAATAATACTATTTCAGGTTCACCTCCTTTCCTCTCTCTTTTCTTCCTATTTTTTTTTTAAATTATTATCATTGCTTATGTCGAAAAGAAAAGGAGAATGGTTTATCCCAACAACACTATATATATATATATATATAAAACATTACACTTATAGCATTTCTCCATTACACTAAGGACACCTATCCACCATAGAATAAATAGGTCTCTTCATACATAGATCTCTTCTCTTAAAAACACAATTCTCATCTACTTAATTTTTTATTTGTTTTATTTCGTAACTTGACCAACCAAACTCAAAAACTAACTTAAATTTTGAAGTATCTCTCATTCCACAAGAAACTTATTATGTAAGTATAACTCATATCCAAAACTTAGTCACGAAAAATTCATTTTTATGTGAAGTTTTTCTACTACTTCATCAAGAAAATGTATAAAGAATATAAGAAATATTAAAGACTTGAGATATTACAAACGAAAAGAAGGTTTCTTGATTTAATCCAATTAAGTATAAAAGTTTAAATTGTTACGTAAGGTCTCAAGATATGATTTAAATTATTTTATAACACATTCTCTCAAGTGAAAGTTTTTTAAACTTGAAACTCGTATAGACTCATACTACCTTGTTTTTAATTTTTGTCAAATAAATGAGAATAATAAAATTTAAATCCGTGATTGTTTGGTCACTAAAGCTCTGATATCATATCAAATTATTAATTCAATCCAAAAATTTAAGTATACTTATAATTAAACATGATTGGAATAATATATAAACGTACGTATAAGTGTACGTTAAAATGTTTAATTATTTTGTAACGAGCTTGGCATAGTGTTTCTAATTTTTATTATAGTCTACCAAGAAAAAAAGTTAAGCTTAAATGGTAATAAAATTACAGGAAAGTTCTGATGACGGAAGCAACACCATCAGTTGGAGAATTGAGATTTGGGGCCTGGCCTCCATATATTTTATAGCGATTCCTTGTTGTTCCAATAAACCTCTAGCACATTGTAAAAAAATGATGGTGCAGCTAGAAGCCTAGCTAGAATCTCAACCCATGAATACGCGTCGGACCTGCGTGTCACCAGCTCGCAATCCATCCACTGCCTGAAGAAGGAGCTTTTTTCGATGCTCTGTGCGAAATCAGTCTCAAGCAGTGCCTGACTCACGTCAGGCTTGGTTCGGGAAGGCTAGGTAAGTTGCTTCAACAAACCCAAGCTCATTTGATTGGGACAACGTTTCATCACCTCGAAGACCCCCCAGCGTCACAAGCTAGCCTTACCATGTCCGGAAATAAAGGTCAGTGCGAAGGAATAATAAATTGTGTTTGGTAAATGTTTATATCTAAAATGGATAAAAATATAAAATAACCAAACACTCTTATAAAATTGTTTGTTGATGTATTGTTTTTTTCATGTGGGATGGTTTCATCTGAATATCTTTATCAAATAAAAAAAAAGAAGTTGTGTCAAGAAAAACTCATGAGTAAAAAATTTTTAGGCGCATTGGGTTTATTACTGGCAGATTTAGTCATGATTAAGTTTGTTAATGTGTTAAGTTCTGAGCATGTTGGGCTCGGTAATATGCCCAACCCAGGTATATTGGTTCAAATGCTAACTAGACTTAAAGATGATTAAATCTAATATCATTAATTTTATAAATTTTTATATAAAATAATAAATGAATTATTTTCCAACAAATGAATTAAATTAAATAAATTTATACTCCACCAAGTAAATAATTACAAAATATCACACAAAATCACTCAGTCATGAAAAATCTCATGAATAAAATTCTACTATTTTATATAAAAAAGAAAATAAAAGAAATAACGCTATCGATTTATTACCGATGCTGTCCTTTTAATTCATAAACATTTGCTACGTGGAGCTAGGTTGAAGCAATCCTATATAGCATTGAATATGGAATATCGCAAGGTAGAGGTTGCGACTTGCGAATGATAATCTGTTGTAAATTCTCACAAGAAGAAGACGTCAGGAACTGAAGACAGTACTACTCCATCGAAGCTCTTGATTTGGTGGCAAGAAAAGTTATATATAATTATTGAGGAACAAATTGACAAGGTGGTATTTATAAAGAAAGTTCCCGTTGATTTAGTGGACATATATATATATATATATATATATATATATATAGTCCTGCATTGTGCAGTACATCTTGATATTACCTTTTCCCCCTTGTATTGCGTTGACAGTCTTCTTCAGTTTGCATGTTTTATATGGATATATATATTTATCCTTCTTGCAAGTGGATTCTACTTTTACATGCATGACTAAAGCAAAGGTTTTTTCTCTAATTCGCTTCAGATTGGAAAGCATGGGTTAGGGCATTATGGGAGTTTGTATGCATGTTCATCATGCCCTCACTGCCCTGATCTTGAGATTGACGACGCCTGCATGTAACAGGTAGAAAACTGCATGCAGGTAATAATGTATGGACAAATTTACCTTGGATTTTATGTCCCTGATGACATGGGACAAAAACACTAACAAGGACAGAAGTTTTTCACGAGTTGTGCTCACGGGGGATAGATTCAGGTACTCCATAGCATTTTTCGGATTCACATGAGCCACATAATGGATTAACGTGCCTTCTTTGTGGCTTGCTTTCTATATAAATGAACTTGGATTTCAAGCACAACCAAAAAGTATTTTCTATCAGAACAAAATTAAATATGAAGCAATTCTGTTATTTTTTCGTTGTCCTGCTCTCTGTGATATATATTTTATACGGTAAGGTTGATGGTTGCAATACAGATTACGGTGGATGTCAAGGAAGCAATGGGGTTGGAGGTGCGAGTGGTAGAAATTGTGATGATAATGGTGGGGACTTTGATGGTGGACAAGATCAATGTGGTGGAGGAAATAATGGTGAGTCTAGTAGTGCGGGCGGGGGTGGAAGAGGGTCGGGTGGATTTGGAAGTGGTTTTGGTTTTGGAGGTGGCAGATATGGAGGAGGAGGCGGCGGCGGAGGTGGCGGCGGAGGAGGCGGCGGAGGAGGCGGAAGTGGAGGAGGAGGCGGCGGAGGTGGTGGTGGTGGTGGAGGTGAATGTGATCAAGGTAAAGGGTGCTCCTAGCTAGGCGCTGTCAAATAAGTGTTAAATGCAGGACCGGCTTGCTTTAATTTGTTAGTGCCGGCCCATAAATCCATGATGTTTCCATTTTGTAATCCATAAACCCTTCATTAATGTTGTGTGCATCTAGCAAAAATATCTTTCATTATCTTAGTGTTTGGTAAGTTTGTTTTCAGGTGGTAGGGATGTTGCATTAATTAGTAGCTAGTCCGTCTCAACATTTATGCATGTATATATATCACTATCATATGCTACCTAGCTAGCTAAATTTCCTTAATCGTTATCTTGTAGCATATATATGATATATAGTGTCTTGAATAAATATACAAGAATTATGTGTTAGCTATTTTTATATAGTACATATTCGAGGGAAAATATATATAATTAAGATTTAGTTAGTGCTATTAAAAAAACAATAAATTTACTAAAAAAACTTATTATATAAAAAATATATTAATCATAATTAAGCACTAGACCATCTTAACACATAATCTGAACACCTAGTTAGATCAATACTTTTATAAGTAAAATTCTAAAAGTCATTGAGTTAAACAATAAAAAGTTAAACCATAAACTTTATTTTAATCAAAATTAGCAACATCAAAAATTAATCTGTTACGAGTAATCTAAATAAATTACAAGATACAACAATAAAGCGTTTAAATTAATGGCTTTGCACTCAAATTTCATATCAAACAAATGATTATGTTCCTGAAAAAAAAATCCAATCCATTGCATAAAACAATTTCAAAACTTCCAAATCACAGAGCAAGGAATAAAAAGATCAATGATCTCAGTTTCTATATCCAAAAAAAAAAAAAACAATCATCATCATCATAATTAATAATTCTTCTGTAGTGATCTGTCTGGTGGTGGTATCATTCTTATGCCCTGAAATTTACTATTGTTAAGTGATTATGCAATACTTCGGGTGTAGTGATCATTTATATTCATAGTCTTACAAATAATCTTCGCAAACAAGTCTCAATAATGTGTTAAGACAACAAGGCACTGGTGAGTATGTATTGTTCATATGAATTCAAGGTTTTGTCGGGATAGTAATTCATCTTGCATTTGTTTTATGCTTCTTTTGCTTTTTGGCAGATCGGTTTTCTTTCTCAGAACTAGGAAACAGCAAATCGACAAAACAACTGTATCTGTTGATTTTGTAGCATTTGACTAGCTAGATATGCTCAACCCGTGACAGCAACAAATGTCATGCCAGTTTCGACAATAGATCCTATTTCTGTCAGGAATTTATGGTCAATAAATGCATACATTTGACGGATATATATATAAAACCTGCTGCATGACATTGACCGTACAGGTGGTATACATGCAGAATGTGAGTTAGATGATGTCTGACACATATAATAGCCAATCAAATGATTTGTAAAAATAAAATAAAATAATAATAGCTGAAGCTGCGTGCAATTTTTATCTTTTTAGCCAAGAAACACATGATTCAACAAC
>Ga0325403_1008137_pt1 | contig 10037 bp, 5 predicted proteins | sample PopdelMetagenome_19_FD_205665 | JGI IMG/M metagenome (GOLD analysis project Ga0325403, IMG submission 205665) | Populus deltoides microbial communities from Bellville, Georgia, United States - Xylem-PdKOR-R4 | ecosystem: Host-associated > Plants > Phyllosphere > Stem > Wood/Secondary xylem...
TCTACTTTCATGCGATTCTTCCCTCAAATCAAAGCTAGATATGATTATGGAGTCTTGATATTCATATTAACATTCAGTTTGATAGCTATTTCGGGGTGTCGAGTTGAAGAACTCTTAGAAATGGCACGTAAAAGGCTATCAACAATAATAGTCGGTGGAGCAACATGCATAGTGGTATCCATCTGTATCTGTCCTGTTTGGGCTGGTGAAACTCTTCATAACTCGGTTGCTGCCAATATAGAAAAGCTTGCAAGCTACCTAGAAGGTTTCAAAATCATTAACTTAATTCCTTATGTTTGTTCATTTCATCTAGATATAATATTTTTACCTGAAAGGTCACTAAAAAAATTAAAATAAATAAATTCACAGGTTTTGGTGGTGAATATTTTCAGTCCTGTGAGCGTTCCAATAGCGACAAATCATTTCTTCAAGGATATAAAAAAGTCCTCAATTCAAAATCCACTGAAGAATCCATGGTAAGGACAGTTTCCACTAACTTGCACTTTTGTCTTGCATGAATGCCACTACCTTCTACGCTTTTGTTGGGCTCGCTGAACTCTCTTTATACCGATAGTTGCCAGCTTGCTGTACATACACTTTCTGCTGGCTGTGCTAAAGTACTAATAAATTAGCGCTCCTGACCTATATTGCAGGCAAATCTTGCTAGATGGGAACCTAGACACGGCTGCTTTCGTTCCCGGCATCCATGGAAACAATACTTGAAGATTGGAGAGCTCACACGTCAATGTGCTTACCATATTGAAACTCTTAATGGCTACATCAACTCTGACATCCATGTAATCTATCATAACTCTTTCTGTGACTGTTTTCATTTAAGATAAAAATTAAGATCTACCACCTTTAGATTGAACCATTTCCTAACTAGAATATACCAAATTAAAACCCAAAATCGACCCCTCTGGTTCCATTAGACTAAAATTGGTCTATCTACTTTCCTCCATTTAAATACTAACAAAATTCATGGCATATGCACACCACCCATAGTGTTTTGATGAAATCACCCTACAAAGCTGCTTTAAAAGGACTTTACATAGGTAGCTTCCTTTCTACAAAGAAACAAAAGAAAACATGAACAAGGATTTTTTTTTCTTTAGTTCATAGCTTATAAAATTAATGATTAATGTAAAAAAAACAGAAACATATTATGATACATTTTCCAGGCACCACTAGAATTCCGATGTAAAATCCAAGAACCATGCACACAGATGAGTGCAGAATGCGGCAAAGCACTGAAATCACTGGCTTCTTCTATCAAAACCACGACTGTTCCATCCTCAGAAAATGTCAACGTTGAGAACTCCAAAACTGCAGTCCAGGACCTCAAAATTGCTCTCAAAGCTGTCTCACTTGAGCACGATCAAGATCTTTTACAAATTCTGCCAGCTGCAACAGTTGCATCAATACTAGTTGAGATCGTTATATGCGTGGAGAAAATATCCGAATCAGTACACGGGCTCTCTAACCTAGCACACTTTAAGAGTATTGAACCTACTGTGTCACCAGAGAAACCGCACAGAGGAAGCATAAAACCTGTTTCAGAGGGTGACAGTGATCATGCTGTTATTACAATACATGGAACATCTCCAGATTCTCCAGGAAATGAGACTCCTAAGGCACCAAAGCTTGGCTAACCAGTAGGAGTGTAAATATGGTTGGAAATTCATTTAAATAAATAAATTATAAGGGTAAGAGAAATTAATCTTAAAAAGATTTTTAATTTATAGTGGCTAATTAAAAATTGATAATAGTAATAATTAATTCTTATTAATTCTTTAGTCTTTTTGTTTTTAAAATTCACTATAAAAAAGAGGTGGATAAAGATTTTCTAACTAGTTTTTTTTTTTCTAGAATTTTCCATACTCTCTCATCTTATTTTTAGTGTTTTCATTTTTTTTATGCTTTGGTTTTTCTTAAGTTCATCTTGTTGAGTGATAGTTGGGTTTCATTTTTTTTTTAGTTCAAAGAACTTATTTAAAAGTGTATTTAAATCAAGTTGGTGATGTTAGAATCTTGCATATAGTAAACATTCTAATTACACAAGTGATGAGTAATAAATCTTTAATAACAAAATATTTGTCATTCATAATAACAAAAATCTCATTAATTTAAAGTTCTTCAACACACAAGTACCTTTTTTCATTTTAATTTAAGAATATATATTTTTATTATTACCATACATGCTTGAACTTTGAATTAGTATTAATTGTATGTTTGGATATATGTTTAGTATACATGCTAGTATTATATTTGTGTTGATAACAGATTTGTCATGAGTTATTATTTTTGCATGCTTATAAATTTAAACTTGTATAAACTTCATGTAAGATGATTTTATATGCCAAGCATATAAATACAATGAAAAATTAATAGAATACACACCTCTTTCCATGATTGATTAAATGTTGAAGCAATTGTCTAAAAATCTTTGTACTATCAAGAATAAAAAGTCTTGTAATTTATGCCAAACATTAGGTTTATTTTGTGTAGATGGAAGAAATAAGACTTTTTATTAATTTTTTTTTACTAGATTAATGACCTTTTATATATAACTTAATTTTGCACCTTCATCCATCATGGATGATGTTTGACCCACTACTAGAGTCAAATAGGCTTTAAACCTTAATTGTCACTTAATTTAAAAATTATATGCATATGGTCCACCTTAACAATATATTTCTAACATTCTACCACTTGCTCCATATGACACCACTTGAAAAATAACAATATCCATACAGAGTTTAAACTATCTAGTAAGTGAAAACACTCATATTTAAATGAAGAATATAACATATGAATCATAACGGTCACATTTTATAATCAAGTACTTCCTTCTATATATTACAATATATTATATCCTCAAAATAAACATCAAATGAGCAAATAAACTTTATCAATAAACTTTTAATAATTCATTTGAGTCCAACTTTATATATCCTAATAGATATAGAAAATAATACTTCAGATGCATAAAATATCACTTTAATTTTTAAGAATAACATAAAAATAGTCTAGACAATCAAATAAAAGATAATGAAGTCAAACATCAAATGGGTTGGCTAGACCTATATTATTCACATGATCTCTATATTGCTTTGCCGACAATGCTTTAGTCATGAGATCTGCAATAATTAACTCAATGCTAATATGCTCAATGAACACTTCATATTCCTTCACTTTATCTCTCACAATAAAATACTTTATGTTGATATGTTTGTTTTAACTTCCACTTTTATTATTCTTTAAGAAAAACACTACAACCGAATTATCACAATATATTTTTATTGGTCTTGATCTGGAATCAACAACTTTAAGATAAAAAAAATTTCTTAACTAAATCATTTGTGTCGTTGCTTCATAGCGTGCAGTAAGTTTTGCTTTCATAGTAAATGAAGCAACATTAGTTTGCTTAGTACTTCTCCAAGATACACATTCTCTAACAAGAAGAAAAATATATCCTAAAGTAGGTTTTTTGTGTCTACACATCCAGCAAAATCTAAATCTGAATAATCAATCACCTTAAGATAATTAGTATGTTTATAATCAACTTGTAATCTTTGGTTCCTTATAGAAACCTAATAACATTTTTAGCAGCTTTCCAATGATCCATTCTTAAATATCTTTAGAACCTTTCTAACATTTCTACTACAAATGCCTGGTTAGGTCTTATACATAACTATGCATACATCAAACTACCAAATATAGTTGTATAAGGAATGCTAGTCATATGCTCCTTTTCCAATTCATTTTATGGGCATTGATTCTAATTGAATTTGTTCTCTTTGACAATGGGTATTACTAAAGATGTATAATTTGACATCCTAAATCTTTCTAAAACTTTTCCAATATAGACCTTTTAAGATGATTCTAATATCCTTTAAGACTTGTCTCTATGAATCTTTATGCTAATGATATAAAATACTTTACCTAAATCCTTCAATCAAAGTTTTGAGAAAGAAATTGCTTTGTCTCATATAGCAAACCCAAATTATAACTTACAAGCATAATATCATCCATATATAGGAAAAGAAAGATATAATTGCTCCCATTAACCTTAAGGTATATACATCGATCAATAATGTTCTCAAATGTTTTTTATTATAAGACTATAACATTGTGAAATTTAATATACCACTATTATAAGGTCTGTTTTAGTCTATATATAGATTTCTTTAGCTTATAAAAAAAAGTGGCTATTTGTTTCATCACAAAAACCTTCAAGTTGATTTATATATACCTCTTAATCCAAATTTTCATTTAGAAATGTTGTTTTCACATCCATCTGATGTAGATCTAAATCAAAATGAGTTATTAGTTCCATTATTATCCTAATTGAATCCTTCTTAAAAACTAGAGAGAAGGTTTTATAGTAGTTCATGCCTTCTTTTTTAGTATAACACTTAGCTACAAGTCTAGCTTTATATCATTTGATATTATTAGAATCATCTCTTTAGGTTTTATAAACCCATTAACAGTCATTAGCTTTAGATCCTTCTTGTAATTTGATGAGGTCCTCAGCTTGATTTTTAGACATAGATTTCATTTTTTCTTCATGAAATTATAACACAGAGCATAGTTTTCTCCATTCATGGCTTGTAAAAATAAATCTGAATTATTTTTAGGTCTGACATCAAAGTCATACTTTTGAAGGTATACAACTGATAAGAATACAAGATGTCATATTTTTATTGCTTAATGTTTATTTTTTTTATATTTATTTGATGCCTAAATATATTCATTATTTTTATATTTTGATTTAGAATGCAAATAGAGGTGTTAAGGGTAAAACAAAGCTAATTAGACAATTATGAACAATTTCAACACAACTTTATAATCTGGATATAACTCTTTCATCCAAACTCCAATTGAGATGATTCAAAATGCTATGGAGCCCTAAGAAACAATTCTATAACTTTCATGTTTTGAGTTAGAGAGATATTGATTGAATAGAGGTTGAAATTGGGCATAGAGTCGCTACACCTATATTGTCAATGTGCGGGAATGTCATTGGGCACGCAAATTTATTACGATGTGATTTATTTTTAGAAGCTTCTAGACTCGGTGCATGAATTCCAACTAAAGACTTCATTTTTCTTGTTATATCAAGACTCTATTTTTTTATTTAATAATTTCATTAAATATTCAGATTTATTGGTTATTATTGGAGGATAATATTGAGAGTATTTTTAGAAGATTTTGTAAGCTTTTAGAGAGAAAAAAAACATGTAAAAGAGATAAAGATGAGATCCCTTTGACCTCTCTCTTCTTTATTTCTCTTCCTCTTCTCCCTTCTCTCTTCCTTCTTTTCCTTGGAGTTTCATGATGATACTGTGCAACAAAATTTTTATTTGGTCAAAGGAAACATAAGTCTTTCCTCTTGAACACACATGATCAATAATTTATTGAATTTATAGTATATCTAAATTGAATTTAAATCAAAGCTTTTAATGAAATATCATGTTTCGAACTATTTTGAGTGTCAAAAATTGAATTTCAAATGAAATTCAATATCGAAAAAGTGTATAAAAGTAAATTAGAGGTCAATTTCAAAGATAGAAAATTTAATATTAAAACTTATTTTTTCAAAATACTCATCTACCAATCTTTTTTTAGAGTCATTTGAAGAAATAAGATGAAGATGATAAGGGTAATATCAAAATTAAAAAAATATAAATTAAATTTTATTTTTTCTAAACATGTAAGTCCAACTTATTTATGAATTGAATTCAAATGGAATTGATTCAAGTAAATTGTATTGTCTTAATTGATCTCCAAATCATGCTTACTTCACAAACTTTGGAAAATCCTCTCTTATTAACCAGGCTGCTTGAAACCGAAAAGGAGAATTCCTTTTTAATCTATGGTCAACATTAAGATGAAGTACAATAGGAAGATGACTAACCACTACTCTTTAATAACACAGCCTCCATTCCAGATTGCAAATTACCTGATTCAGTCGCTCTAAAACATCCCCTTTTATAAGTGAATTTGGGCCCCTCAAAGCTATTATCCTAATACAGTCATCCATACACTTAGAAAAGCAAGATGGCACTAAAATCTCCTCTTAAAACCCAGGGCTCTAACTAAAATTCCTTCAGACAATTGAGCTTATTCCTTCAATAGAATATTAAGAACACGTGCACGAGGATGAGCACATACAGCTTGTAAACAGAAATTTCTTATCCCTGAATTCAACTCTAGCATGCATGAACTAGGCATGATTAACTAAACTGTCCACATGAATAATATCCTCTCTCCGTAATAGCCAAACCCCCTCATGAGAATCATGATGCCTCGATGCCTCGATACGGTGTGATCTTGGAAACCTCAATTGCTTGATAATTCTAGATGCCCTTTATCCACTGACTCGGGGTTTTACAATTACCAAAACACTGGGTTTATGCATTTTCACAAGCTAACTACAAGAAGCTTTAAACAACTTACAGGGAGCACCTTAACAGTTACAAGCTTGTTAATAGTCTAAAAAACTTCAAATGAATATGGGTAGAAAATTCATAATAGTCTCAAAAACTTCAAATGAATATGGGTTTTTTCATGACTATTTAACGTGATTGAATTTTTTTGAGTTGGATTTCAAGCCTGGATAGGCCTATTTAGACAAGGGCTCTATTTTCTCTCTATTCTCTTCTCTTCTCTTTTCTTTCTTTCTTCTTCTCTCCTCTCTTATTGGCCCATGATTGAGCTTATTTATCTTTCCCTGTAAGTTTTCCCCTCCCGTCTTTGAAATTATATGAGATTTTGAATACTCTACTTTTTACTTATGGGGCACATTTTGATTCAAATGGAAGGTGGAGACTATGATAAATTGTGAGAGAGCAAATCAAGAGTGTCCCATGTCAATTGTCTTCGTTTTGCACGAGTGGAAAAAGACAGCATAGTGTTTAGGTGAGTTTTCCTAAAAGAGGAGTGGAAGAAGATAATAAACTTTTCAGATGAGTTGTTTTGAGATGAGTAGTGAGCATGATTGTTGTCCAAATCAGATAAAATTTCTTTATAAAGTATAGCTAAAGAGAGAGCTCGCGTGGAGAGTTCTGACATTTAAGCTTGAATGGAGATTGTTTTGTACATATTATGCTAGCATAGATGGAAGTGCATATCTTGGTGACCCTACTATGTTGGGGCTAGGTGTTGTCCTCAGTCGAAGGAGAGAAACTCTTGTGTAAGTGGAGAATCTTGATGAGAAAATATCATAATGTTTTAGGGAAATTATTACATATATAGAGACATAGAGATATATAAATATTATTTAGATAAAGGTGGACCAAATCATACTAGTGGGGTCTCTTTTTGTTTATGGAGATTTATTTCTTCGAAATCCTCTACAGCGTTAGTTAGTACGTACTAGTTGATCAATCCATAACGAATTCTTTCCCCCAAGGTAATTAGTAAAGGAATAATACTTCGTGCAGTTGGTAACTCTACGTACGTAGGGAGATTAGTCAACTAATTGACTAATGTGAAATAGACTAGGTGTGAAACTCCAAGTGATGATCAAGTTAGTTAGATGTACATCAATTAATACCAATTAATGAAGCAATTAGTCAATTAGAAAAATAATTTTAAAAAAAAAACATAGAACTTTTTTATGATATGAAATTAAGACCACTAAACTCTTGAAGATATGAAAGGCGTGTGATGAGCCTTCCAGATCCATTTTATATGCTTAAAAAAAAAAAAGTTAAGGAGCTAAACGTTCGAACATGTTTTTTAAAATATTAACGAGTACAATTTTTTTTTAATTTTCTCTTACAAGAAATTTAGTATGTGTTTAATTTTAGAATATAGTTTTGTAGTTTCAATTTTTAGTATTCTTAGTTATTCTTTTTTGTACACACATTTTGTAAAATAGAAAACGAAGGTGCTTATATTTAAAATAATAAAGAAAAATATAGTTATAAAAAATTAGATAAACCAAATAAGGTCCTTATTTTTTAATAGTGGAAACTTTGAAAGACAAGTTTTTGGTGTTTTCTAGTTTCTTATATTTTTTGAGAAATATATATATATATATATATATATATATATATATATATATATATATTCTCAAGAAAATAAGTTTTAAATAGTAAACATGTTTTCTATTACTCGAATTGTTTTTCAAAAAAATGGGAATTCTCCATATTTTTCTATAGTTTTCATATTTGACTAATTTACTGATCACGGAATTTGCTCATATATTATTTAAATATATATTTAATATAGTTTACTAATTTTACATTGATTTGTCTAATATTAATAGTTAGAAAGTAAGACCCCATACATATTTATTATAAATCCTAAAAAAAAACTTTAAGAAATTAGTATAATTTTTCACTACCAGAAATTCGCTTAATACCAACGGAATTTCCGACGGAATAATTACGTCGGCAATTTTAGGTCGCCATTACCGACATAATTTAATCCGTCGGTACGGTCATCGGCATATACCGACGAAAAAAATCTGTCAATAAATACCGATGGACTTACCGATGAAATGTTGAGAATTAAAAAAAAGAGGGTGGTTCACTGACGTGGAGGTTATTACGGGTATATTTTACCGACAGAATCACCGAGGGATTCAAAAAGTCAGCTCCGTACCGTGACGAGACCGGTTCACTGATGAACATGCTGACGGAATCACCGAGAGATTTAAAACATCAGCTTCGTACGGTGACGAGTTCAGTTTACCAATGACAAATGTCGACGGAATCACCAAGGGATTCAAAACGGCAACTCCGTACGGTGACGTGTCCTATTTACCGTTAGAATAGCTGGCAGAATCCCGAACGGGAATAGTCTGTCGGTGAATCCGTCGGCAAAAGTTAATATATCCCCTCTCACTCGACCGTATACTTCCCTATTTCTCCTTATTCTTCTCCTTTTTCTTCCTCATCTCAACTCTCCCCAACTGCAAATAACCAACCCCCCTCCCAAAAAAACCTCCCTCTTCTCAACACAACAAGTCATATATCTTGAAGTCTTTTTGTCACAACATCCATGTTCTGATTTACCTACGGATTTTTATCAGTTTTCGTAAGTAATTTTATCTTTTTAAATTTTAACATTTAAATATCATGGTTTTTATTGTTTGTTTAGTATATGTATTTTGTTAGTAGATGTACATGTTTTATTGTTATTTCTCAAACAAACTTGTAGTATATGAATGTATAATTTTATACTTGTTATGGTTTGTTTTAGATTTTGTAAGATTGTATTTGTTTGTAAATTGTTGAAACTTTATTGAATTACCAAATTACATGTGTTGTTTTGAAATAATTAATAGCTTGTTAACGGGTCCGTTTTAATTTTTATCATCAATGGTATTGCGGAGTTGTAATTTTTGTAAATTGATATATATGTATTAATTTGTATGGACGTTAATGATAATTGATAATGAATATTTAATATTTATGAGAAGTTGTAATTGGTTTATTGGATAATCTTGACGTAAACTAATTTTTTTGTAAATTTATTTACCTAACATAGTTAATTACTACATGTTATCATCATAATTTTATAGAGATTTGATAGAAGTCATGGATGATCATTCATGGATGTATCGAGATTCACTCCAAGGATTGCGAAGGATGGATTATTATAACGGGGTTCAGGGTTTTATTAATTTCACAACATCTATTCCCAGAAATTTTACTGGATGATCGTTCATGGATGTATCGAGATTCACCCCAAGGATTGCGAAGGATGGATTATTATAACGGGGTTCAGGGTTTTATTAATTTCACAACATCTATTCCCAGAAATTTTACTGGAGGCGGTATTAGGTATGCATGCAAGAAGTGTCAAAATAAAAAGTATTTGCATCCAGATGTTGTAACGATGCATCTTCTACACAAAGGGTTTATGAAGAATTACTAGTGTTGGTATGCACACGGAAAAATATTTGTTAGTAAGAGGAGAATGGAAGAAATGGTGGTTGGGTCAACTTTTAGTGCTAGCAGCGTGCATGAAGCAGCAAATGACAACATTAATCCTTACAGGAATATGGTTATGGATGCAAT
>Ga0325403_1008138_pt1 | contig 10036 bp, 9 predicted proteins | sample PopdelMetagenome_19_FD_205665 | JGI IMG/M metagenome (GOLD analysis project Ga0325403, IMG submission 205665) | Populus deltoides microbial communities from Bellville, Georgia, United States - Xylem-PdKOR-R4 | ecosystem: Host-associated > Plants > Phyllosphere > Stem > Wood/Secondary xylem...
CCACCCAAATTTCGGTTTTCTGCCCCTTCTTCACTGTTCTTCGGCCTCCCTTCTCATTTCCTCCTCGTCTCTGTAATGAGCTGCTGGAGAAGGGATGCTGCTATTGGCCGGTCGATGGTGGTTGGCCTCGGTGATGCTGGAGCTGACGGTGGCGCTGGGGTGTTGTTGTGGCGCAGGAGCTGGAGACGGCGCCTGTTTTGGTCGCTACAGCTTGAGACCAAAGGGGGAAGCTGACGCCGCTGATGAGGAAGGAGACGCTGCTCCTGGCCGGTTGGTGAGACCGTGGGTCTGAGGAGACGGGGAACGGCTCTGTTGGAGGTGGAAGGAGAGCGTGAGGGGTCCTTGGTTCTGCAGAGAAAATGGCGATGGGAGGGGTTCGTTTAAAACATGCAGGGACGGCGACTCTGCTTTGGCTTCAAGAGGGAGAGCGGGTCGGCGGCTTGTCTTTGTTTTTTTTTTTTCAAGGGAGGGGGCCTCTCTTTTGTGGGGTTTCGGGAGAAGAAAAATCAAAGAAGATGGGGATGAGCGTGGCGGCCGCTTGAGAGAGATGGTTTTTTTTCTAGGTTTAGGTCTTTCCCTTTTTGTTTTCCCTCCTTAAATTTTCTCCGCCCCCCATCCCTGTAAATTTTTCTCCTCGTGTAAATATTTTCTCCTCCTTTTTTGCTGCACTGTAGCATGGTATTTATAGGAAAAGTTTTGCTAGGTTTTCAAACTAGTCCCTCAATTTTTCCTTTCCTTTTCTTTTACTTTTTTTTTTTGTAAATTTTGGTTTTTCTTATTTTTTTGTATTTTTGAAAGCGAGCAATATCAACGTCAACTCAACAAGAAAAATCAGTGATCATAAAATTTACGCGTTAAAAGTTGAACGCGTTCCAAATACCTTTGAAAATTTAAATTCTTTTGAGATGACGTTAAAAATGCTAAAAACGATGCAAATATATCAAAAATGCATTTTTTAAGGTTTTCATTGTTTTTTGCTATTTTTTTATGTTTCTGAAATTTTATCGAAAATATGGGTCAAAAATTGGGTAGCAACATGCTACATTCTCCATTGTTTCACACCACTGTTGATTCCATCAACCACCCACGTGCTCCTGCCTCCTATAACCCACATTTGCTCACCCGTAACAGCCCCACACGTTACCTCTCCCATCACCACATGCATTTTTATCTAACCATCCTGTTGTAGGTACAGATAGAAGTTCGACTCCCTCTAGTTTGCAACACGATAACTTTGCTGCTACTCGGTCACCCCGCTGCTCTCCATTTGATTCCTTTTTGTTTGCCAGCGACACCTCTGTTGTTGGCTCTGCCTCTACTGCAAGTCCTCTGACTGCAACAGACTCTTCCACTGCTTCTTCAGTTAGACTAAATCTGGTGGTTGATTTCTCATCATATCTGTTGTAACAGGACACCACTCTGCCATCCTCTCTTCCTGCCTCGCCACCCATAGTCAGCAGACATCCTATGGTCCTTCATTCGCGGCAGCTGAAGACAACAAATCTTAGTGTTTCCGCTGCCACTGTTCCTCCTCCATCTCGGGTAATGTCCTCTCCTACCTCTGAACCCATTTCCTTTTCTGATGCTAACAGGTATGAGGTTTGGCATGATACTATACGTGATAAAATTCAGGTCTTGCGCTATAACCATACCTGGTCTTTAGTTCTCTTTCATCCTTCGATGAATTTTGTTGGCAGTCGATGGGTGTACAGGATTAAGCATCGTGTTGATGGCAACATTGAGCGCTATAAGGCGCACCTAGTTGCTAGAGTTTTTACTAAACAAGAAGGCATTGATTACTCTGAAATGTTCGGCCCAGTTACTAAGCAGGCCACCGTCAGATTAGTCTTTTCGATTGCGGTTTCGCATAATTGGAAGATCCATTAACTTGATATTCATAATGCTTTTCGCAATGGTGTTTTTACTAAAGAGGTTTACATGAAACAACTTTCAGGTCTTGTTAACTCTGCTCTTCCATCTCATGTGTGCCAATTGCACAAGTCCCTGCATGGTTTAAAAAAGGCACCGAGGGCATGGTACACTCTGCTCTCTATCAGCTTTCATACCTCCAAGGTTGACATCTCCTTATTTATCCTATCTATTGGTACTAATATCTTTTATCTTCTGGTTTATATTGATGATATCCTGCTTACGGGTAACAACTATATTATGCTACAGCGCCTAATACGTTTACCGAGCTCGGAGTTCAAGCTTCATGATTTAGGTGCAGTTCATTATTTTCTAGGTATTGAAGTTCAGTCCACCAATTTGGGTTTGATGCTACGACAACACAAGTATGTTCTTGACATCTTTACTCGGGCTGGTATGACTTCCTGCAAACTTGTTGATACTCTATTCTCTACTTCGTAGGTTACCATACTACTAGATGCCTAGTTTTCTGATCCTACACAGTTTCATTAAATCATGGGTGCTCTTCAATATCTCACCTTCACGAGACCGAATATTTGTTTTGCTATTAACAAAGTCTGTTAGTTTATGCATACTCTCACATATTCTCATTGGGCCATCATTAAACGTATTTTGCGCTATCTTAAAGGTACAACATCTTATGGCTTCCATATCACTCGTAGTTCCTCTTTTGCTCTACATGGTTTTACGGATGCAAATCGGGCAGGTAGTATTGATGATAAAAAATCTACAAGTGGTTACCTTGTTTTCTTTGGTTAGACACTTATTTCATAAAAGTCAAGCAAGCAACACAGAATTACTCGCTCCTCTACTGAGGTTAAGTATAAAGCCTTAGCAAACGACACTGCTAATGTTATTTGGCTTCAATATTTATTAACATATTCCATATATCTCTGCCCCTATCATTTGGTGTGATAATCTCGATGCTACTTGTTGCTACCTAATTTTTGACCCATGTTTTTATAAATTTTCAAAAAAAAAAATAAGGGTTTACATATGGCGATAACATAGAACATCAGAGCTAATATTAAGGAGGCAATATGTCAAGGAAATAATTATTGAATCATATATAATTATTGCAATATAAAATACCATATGTATAGAATTTGTTGGTGCTGAGTATAGAAGACAATCTCTGCAAAAATTATTGTAATATTTCCTTGAATAGCACGTGTAGAGATATTCTATATAAGTGAACCTCCAGCCATAATAAAGGAAGAGGAGAAAAATATTCAGGAAGGGGGTAATTTTTCAGAAAAAAAGAGAAAACAAAAAAAAAACCCTAACCCTATCCTCTCTAGCAAAGAAGCCATAGCCATCCTCTTATCTTTTTATAAAAAAAACAAGCAGCCACCCCACTCCCTTAAAAAAAAACAGATATCACTCTCTTGAACGAGAGCCGCCTCTCCATCTCCCCATCTCACAGACCTAGCAGAAGAGGACCCCCTTTAACCTCCAAAAGCCACCATATAGGCTTTCATCCGGTGTTGCAGGAGAGGCCTTTGTCTCTTTTTTTTCTTCCTCTTAGTCCAACGAACTTCTTCTCGGTGCCACATCAACAATATCATCCCTGCCCCTCACGGCTGGTTCCTTTTTGGGAGAAACACGGCAGTAAAGTTAGTTCATGTTTACAAAGCAGGACTCCATCCTCAGCCATCAATAGTGTTTCCTCCAATGGTGAGCTCCCTCCCCAGCGTTGGTTGCAGTCAATATTAGCGGCAATGACATCAACAACTCCCACAACCAGGAGAACATGTAAGCCAGCAAACAACAGTTTGTTTCTTCTCAACCACGGTTGTAGACATCCGTCCTCAGCACTAGCATATATAAAAGGAACCAGCAGAGAGAGAGGGAAAATGGACGAGCACAGTACAGACAAGGAGAGCACAAAAGGCAGAACAGAGGAGAGAGGGCAGGGAAACGAAAAAAAGAGACAGAGGGAGAGGGAGCAGTGGCGGAGCTAGAGTTTTTAAGATGAAGGGACAAATTAATAACAAATATTATATGACTTTTTAATATAACTTTTCTTCGAAGTTGATTGAGTTACATAACTTGAAACTTTAAATGACTTTTCATCCTTAAGGTATTTACGCTTGAAATACTTGTCTAGTGATATGTTAATTTTATTTATGAACCTGCTGGTTTTTTTTTTTATTAATATCTACATAATAATTAACACAACTACACAATAATTCGTTGTTAAACAATAGTCAGTTGAGTTATATAATAATTCTAAATCTTTCATATGAAATTCATAGCAAAATACACATCAATTCATCAAAACTCATTTTAATTCATATCTATATGCATATAATAACTATGTTGATTAAATTATACTTAATCATTTCTAGACATTTAAATTATTTCTAAACACACACACACAAAAGTTGTATAAACTCACCAAGTCAAATATATGAAACAAGTTTTAATACTATATTCTAGTTTCAAATAAAAGAAAATACCGAGAGAGAAAAATTATAGCTTATTGAATTTAAACTCATGCCTCTCTTAACTCCAAGCATCTCATTAACAATTAAATACAAACAAATCTGTGATATAAAATGACAATCAATATATGTATATTGTAAATTAAGAGACCTCTAAGAGATCTCGGTTAAATAATTTCAATAATATACTCTGTCAATACACGAGATGCCAAGAATAGTGGTTTTGTATGAATATTAATTTATTCATTTATAATAATAAAAAAAAGAAATGTTTAATTGATTAAATTAGTAAATTCAAACATTTATTTTGAATACATTCATATCAAAACCCCTAAATTATCATAAACCCTAATGTTTTTAATGACTAATTATAAAAGAATATAACTAAAATTAGATAATGAAATAAATTTTAAAAAATGAAAGAAATTTACCTCATAAAGCAAAAAAAGAGAAATTTGCATGAGAGTGAGAGAGGCATTCAATAACGGATCAAAATGAAAAGAAGCTCTATGTTAATTAGTGAAAGAAAAAAAAATTTTGAGTGAATGAGCTGTATATAAAAATTTTGAGTCAATGAGCTGTACATATATATTATATTAAAATATAATTCAACAATAACTTTCCACTGTTTTTACTTTTCCGTGTATCAAACTCTCATCAACCTATTATATTAATATCCTAATATTAAAAATATACTTTAAAAAATTTAAAGGGGCAACCTCTTGTACCTACGTGGCTCCGCCACTGAGAGGGAGGAAGAGCAACAAGAGAGAGGCAGCCCCCAGGAAAACAGAGAAATAACAAGAAAACACAGAGGGAAGAACGTCCATTCCACCAGCATATCACACCTTTATCATCGTCTTCGCCGTCTCCAGAGAGAGCATCGGCAAGAAGAGAAAGACAGACCAACACCAGTTTTACCAGCGTTTGTCATTGTCTCCAGAATCAGTGATAACCGGTCGTGTGCAGAAGCTGCAGCGCCATCCCCTCGCCCGTTTCAGTGCCAGGTAAGTTTCCATGCATTCTCTTCACTTTGCATTTTAATTATATACCTACTGTGCATGCCTTTTATGTTTACTGTTCAAGTGAATTATAATTCACTTGAACAGTAGCAACTGAGCTTTTTGTGTCTAGCCGAGCAAGTGACCGGCCGGATTTACTTTCACCTTTTTTTTTTCCAAAAGAGAGAGAGATTGATGATTTTCTTGCATATTTATTTTAAAGTCTGTATTTTTTTATATTATAAAAAAATATATCAATCTCGCATTTAGAATACTCGGTTTTCAATGCAAATACGGCAAATATACATATATATAAATATAAAAATGTTTTCATGCATACGGCCAATATCCTAACATATTTTGAGTTTTCTCTTAAAAAAACAAATATTTGAAGTTAAAAAAAGAAAATATGTTTTAGCATGGATTTCTTAAACACATAAAAAATTATTTTCTTGCATTCTGGATTTTACAACATGTTTGTAAAACTCCAAAGGTTGTTGGCCAATATTCCAAAAAATAGAAAAATCTTATTTTAAGGGAATTCATCTATTATTCACCGTTAATGTTTGTATAAAGAAATCCTAAAGGGATGAATATCCAAAATATTATTGGGAATAACTTGTTATTAATCACCGTTAATGTTTGGATAAAAAAATCCCAAATGGATGAATATCCAAAATATTATTGGGAATAACTTGTTATTATTCGCTGTTAATGTTTGGATAAAGAAACCCTAAGTGGTAAATATCCAAAATAATTTTCTAGGAATAATAAGTCATCACATATCCTTGAAAGAAGCCTCGATTGTAATCGAGGACATTTCAATTTTTGACTCCACGGTTTACGAGCTATGAGTATGAAACACTAAGGTAAAAAGAGGCTTTTAAAGCACTCTGAATTTTCTTAGATTTCTAAATCTTTGTCCCTTCTCCTTGCGATTTACGAGTCGCAAACTCTTGAAATACTAAGGGAAAAATGAGCTCCTAAGCACATTGAATCTCCTTAGATTTCTATTTTACCTATCTTATAAATCATAGGTTATAAATTTAGTTTAAATCAAACATAGATTTCAAGAGATCTGTATTGGTTCTCCTTGGTACTTTGTAGACATATCTAAGAGTGTGATCCACATTGACCAAGGGCTCTTGCTTATAGACTTTGAACCCAAATCCATTCATCATAGCAAACTATCATAGAAAACCTATTTAAGAAAACACAAACACCATAGTAATTATAAGGCAAACCAAACACAAAGCAGCTTACCTTAGGTAGGGCGTACTAGAGGTGCTAATATCTTCCCTTTACGCAACCAGTCCCTTACCTTAGAATCTATGAAAGACCAGTTAGGTTTCCTAGTGACTATAATATTAGGTGACGACTCCAAAAAACCAATCAAGCAAAACAAATGAAAAATCACCATCGGACGCCGCGCGGGGGACGTGTGACACTACTTATCTTGCATAAACGGTTCTTATAGCTGGCCATGAAACCAGAATTTATACTTTGCTGTTGTTGCATGCACTGTAAGACTGATGGAAACTCAAGACAAAAATAGGTTTATAAAAACTTTGATAAGTTTACTTTTTTTTATAGTACTATCAACCACCAAAAAAAAAAGATGGGAGATAGCAACAATCAAACAACGCATTTTGTTTTGATCCATGGTTAAGCTTCAGGAGCTTGGGCATGGTACAAGGTGAAGACAATGCTAGAGGCAGCTGGCCACTCTGTCACAGCCCTTGACATGAGTGCATCAGGGGTGAACACAAAAACACTGGAAGAAGTTGTTACTTTTGATCGGTATAATGAGCCCTTGATCGAGTTCATGGCCAACTTAGCTGAAAATGAAAAGGTTGTGTTGGTGGGTCATAGTCTAGGTGGCTTAAACCTGGCTTTTGCTATGGAGAAGTTCCCAGAGAAGATTTCTCTAGCTGTTTTTGTTACAGCATTCTTGCCTGATACCGAGCACCAGCCATCGTATATGTTAGAGAAGGTACCGCAATTTATTTTATTTTGCATTTAATTAAGGCCCTTTAATTGATTGCTTTTAATTTAGATGATGAACAACAGTACCCGGATCTGTTCTGTTTAAGGTCCAACAACACAACCCATTGAGCAGAGCTATGACGACCAAAACCTTTTGCTTAATTCAAGAAGGAAAATTCATAGCATTAATGCACATGAAAACATGCAAATGTAAAGGCATTACCAATCATCTCTAACTTTAAATTAACCCTTACACATTTTGTTCTTTCTGTTAGTTTATTGAAAATAGTCCAGCCGTGGCAGACGGGTGGCAGAGTGTAGTGTCTTCAACCACGGGATATGAGACATTCATGAAGTCCACTGCTTTTAACCTTGCCTCCCCTGAGGTACGGCTCATAAATCTGATTACAAATTGATTTTCGATCTTGGACTGATCTGTTTGACTGTAATAACTAGTGTAGTGATGATATTTTTCTTGTTTGCAGGATCTCAGTCTCCAAACACTTTTAAAGAGATCAGGATCATTGTTTCTTGAAAGTCTGGCCAAGGCAAACAAGTTCACGAAGGAGAAATTTGGATCGGTTGTGCGAGATTATGTTGTTTGTACTCAAGATTTATTGGTGCTTCCGTCATTGCAGCGCTTCATGATTGAACACAAGGAGGTTAAGGAAGTGATGGAGATTCCAGCAGATCATATGGCAATTGTTTCTAGGCCTAAAGAACTCTGTCAATGTCTTCTGGAGTTTGCACGTAAGCATGCATAGATTGTTGTTAATTGGTGCGCTAATTATAAATGTAATAATGTGCAACATTTGTATCTACTTCTAGGCTGCCTATATATATATATATATATATATATATATATATATATATATATATATATATATAATAGGATGGCTATTGAAATAAAATGAAGAAGAAGAAGAAGAAGAAGACAATTCTGATTAATTTGTACAACACGAATGTGTAATGCCATAAATTATAATGTAATATTTCTAGATGAGATTAACTTTAATGTAACAAAAATAACATTAATTTATTATTGAATGACAAGGAAACATTAATTTTATGTGATTTTCATATTCTACATAGAACTCGTGTTATGTGTGCTATTGTGATTTTAAATATTTGTAAGATGTATAGATAAGGAATAAAGATACAATTTGACAATAAAAATTGTTGTACACCAATGTAAATACCGATAGACTGCAAAATACCAACAAATACACTGACAAATTAAGGTCATTGGTACATTGCAAAAAACATTTGAGATTTTCACCTCTCAATTGCACTGTTCATTGTGGTCAACACAAAAGGTATCACCGACAGATTAAGTCTGTCGGTATATTTTAGAGAGCAATGGAATTGTTTCCCTCTCAATTCCACTATTTATTTTGTTCAATATAGAGGGTATCACTGACAAATTAAGTCTGTTATTATATTCCAGAGAGCATTGGAACTTTTCACCTCTAAATTACACTGTTCATTACATATAATATCACTGACTGTAATAGTTGGCGGGTTTCTAAAAAATTTTATTCAATTGAAAATTTCTGTTAGACTTTATAGACGAAGACACTGACGGAAAATTTAAATATTAATTTTTTTTATTTTTTGGTGGTAAAGGCATCGCCAATATTTGACGTGTTTTTTTGGAAATTTTTAATTAAATTGAAAGTTTCAATTAGAATTTACAGACAGAGACACCGATGAAAAAATTAAAATATTAATTTTTTATTTTTCTAACAGGAAAGATGCCAGTAATATGTGGCAAGTTTCTAAAATTTTTTTGATTAAATTAAAATTCTCAATTAGACTTTACAGACTCTACATATAGTATACATAAGGTATGATCAACGGATTGAGTTCGTCGGTGTATTCTAGAGAGCAATATAATTGTTCATTTTTTGATGTCACTTTTAATTATTGTTTGGTACATACGGATTTACCAATGAAAAAAAACATTGTCGATGATATTTAGGGTTTTTTTTTTAATTTGCTATAAAATTGAAAATTTTAATTAGATGTTATAGACAAAATCATATACGGAAAAATTAAAAATATTTAATTGTTTGTAGGTAAAATCATTAGTAAAAAGCCCTAAATTAAAAGACCAGAAGCCTTAAAATCATAACAGACAAGCTGGCTTTCTTCTTCTCTCTTCCTCTTTTTCTTCTTCTATCTTCCTCTTTGGCAAATAAACACCAATGTTTCTCTCTTTCTTTCTCTTCTCTCTCTCCTTCTCTCCTCAACTTCTTCTCTTCTCTTCTATTTTTCTCCACACACAGGTATATGTCTTCTCCTTTCTTCTTCTACTAACTTCTTTGTTTTTCTTTTCTTTTTTTTTTTGTTAATTAACATACTGTTTGAATTTGTTGTATTTTTTTCTCTTCTTGAACTTCAATCACAATGAAATCAAGGTAAGACTATTTTTTTCTTCTTCTCTTTTTTTTTGTGTTTATTTTGCATTATTTTTTTATTTTTTTTTTAATAATTGTATGAATGTTGTTGTTGGCATTTTTTTTTTTAATATGAGAACAATTTTGTTGAATTTTAGTTGGATTTATTTTTTCAATTTTGTTGTTCAAATTCAAGAAAATGTATAGGATTGATTTTAATTATTATTAGTTAATAATATTCTATTAAAAATTAATAAATTTAAAATATTCCTAG
>Ga0325403_1008143_pt1 | contig 10033 bp, 8 predicted proteins | sample PopdelMetagenome_19_FD_205665 | JGI IMG/M metagenome (GOLD analysis project Ga0325403, IMG submission 205665) | Populus deltoides microbial communities from Bellville, Georgia, United States - Xylem-PdKOR-R4 | ecosystem: Host-associated > Plants > Phyllosphere > Stem > Wood/Secondary xylem...
CCTGAGACTTTTTTGACACAAGCACATGTACCGACCATGCAGTTATTATGATTAATCAACTCATAATCCTCCCTCCCTTGTGATAAAATAGAGTTTTGGACGATGACGTGTCAACAACCCCAGTAGCATGGTCACGTGAGAGCATATGAATTTGCCTAGAGTGTTTGCTTGGATCCAAAACTTTCTTGATCGCCCAAATGGCCAGTTTTCCAGCTAGAGGATGAAGTTATGCAGAAGCAAACAATTCTGGAATAATTCCGAGCTAGATAAAGGTCGGAAGCACTCTCTGTTTCCCTCAAGATTTGAGCATGGAGAAATTATTGCAGTGGAAGAAAACCTCTGATATGGTGATGTCACAGAATCTTAATAAAGTTGATGTCTTGCTCTATACTTTGACACTGAAGTGAAAGCAGGTAGCGATAGAGACCTTTTACCTGGGAAACTAAACTCGATGACAGCACAGAATTTAAATAAATTGGATTAGATTTACCTTATACTTCCATCTTCATCCCACCCCTAACCCTCCACTTCTGCAATATTGGCACAGATTTACCTTCAAGATTTTTTTTTCCCCAATGAGATTACTTAATAAATTAGTTTATTGGATTGGCATGCCAAGAGTTAGAACATTTGCTCAAAATCTGACTGAGAAAATGGAGGTTTGTCTTGTACCATGTATCCCAAATTGAAAAACCTAACTATTCTAGGGTTTTTCCCCTTCTTCTTTCCTCTTGCGGTGCCAAGATAACAGCATGGCATCGACCCTCGATTGTCGACATTAATCTTGAACAAAGACTCCCATTATTATACTCGAGTAACTCTTCATGCCTTGATAGACAATTTTGAGTGCATAAATAGCAAAATCTCTGTGCTTTTTAGTCTTGAAGAAGCACAGAAAAGTGCTGGTAATTGATTTAGGTTAATTAAACCAAGTGGAACCCATCAATTTGTAGGTCCAAAGAACCCCAAAACCATGTTAAGCAGCCATGTGGGAGGATAGGGAAGAGTGCCACCATTGCTAGACATGAGAATGGGATGGAATAAAAATATTATTTAATCAAGATTATTAATTTACCGAGAATATTTATTGAATCTGTAATGTAGGAATTAGAAACTAGTTTATCCTGTAAAATTAGTATTTTACATTTGACTCGAAATCACTTGGTCGGTGCCATTTTCTCATCTATGCATAATTTACTCATGCTAAAATTAAAAAAACATCAAAGGACGCGAATGGTCAACAATTTGAAATAGCATGTGTAGATATTGACTTTGAAAACTTGATTTACATTGTGTTTGGTAATTTTTTGGATTAAAAGTGTTTTTTAAAATATATTTGGGTTGAGAACAATTTTTTTTGGAATGATTTGATATTTTTAAATGTTTTTGACACGTTAAAATATGTTAAAATCATAAATAAAACACTTATAAAAATATTATCTATGATTTTTTTTAGTTTAAATATATATATTTTTATAGAAACATATGCATTTCATTACAAAATACATATCAACTAGTAAACTAGGTGTTTCTTAAAATATAACTGGTTAATAATTATTAATTTCTTAAAATATTTATGAGTTGATTTAATGATTTTAAATGGTTTAGATACATTGATGTCAAAATCATTAACATTAAAAAAACACAAACATTTAGTGATCAAGTAAGTGTTTCTTCTTTGTTTACCTTGGTTTAAATTTTAAAAAAAATATCTATAATTTTGAGAAATACACATTCATGACTAATAAATTCCTTAGAATTTTATAATTTTAACATAAATAACATCTCTTGATCAAACAAAAAAGATAGGCTTAACATCAATGCACTAAATCTAATCCCAATAATTTGTAAATCTTTTTAATATGGATTGGATTGTATTTATTTTACCATACTTGAAAAAAAATTGATTCAATCTTGATCTATGTGAAAAATAATTGAAAAATCATCACTAACTTTGGAAAACCAAAAGGCCAAAAACACCCAGTTGGTTCACTTGTTTATGTTAATAAATCAATTATTTTAGTCACAATTCCACAGGAGTTTGCTCCTCAAACTCTTGCAGTCTAGCCATAAAGTCAAAGCAGTGTCTCATCGTCTCAAAAATCTAATGCCATCAACAGCACAAGACAGCAGTCCACCATCCCCTCTCCCCCTCCAGACTGACACATTTTTACTCTTTTTTAAACTGGCTTGTTTTAACCGCATGTTTTTGGACCATTCCTCGTGCACCCCAAATCTCATGTGTTTCCCTCTCTCTGCTAATGTCACCATTTTTTAGCTCTTCTTGACTTCATTTTCCAGCCATTTTGTTAAAAACCCTACCTTTTAAGCCTTCAGGCATCTGGTTTTGTTAACTTTTGCTCAAAAAACAACCTCTTACAGGCAAAGTTGAGAGCTTGGAGTTTGAAAAAATGTGGGATTCTTGGATAGTATGGGTTGACTAGTGAGATTCATATGAAATGGTTCAGAGTTTGTGAGATTTGAAGAAAACCCTTTCGATTTAAGTTATTTCTGGATGTTTTCGATCTGTTTTGTGGTTCTAAGGCAAATGGGATTTGGTTGATTTTGCTGTTTATGCGAGTAACGGTTGGAACCTTGACTCTTGGAGGATGTCAAGTAAGATTTTGATTCACATGAATCGTTTTTTGCCTTTTCTTTTTTGCTTTCTTTTGTTAATTTAAAGATTTTCCAGTTAAGTGAAGGTTATTTGGCTCTGTAATGCCTGTGATTTTGGCAATGTTGGTTATTTAAAGAAGGATCTGATTTACTTGGTAATTAGTGTAGTTATTTTTGTATTACTTCCCCACTTGTGTGTAAACATCTAGCACTTTGTGTTTTTTGCTTGCTGAATGAGCAATGTAGCTGACATTAGGCGTGGATGTGGTTTTTCAAGGTCTAATCTTTTGTGTCCTAATTGTGTTTCAATTCATCTTTAGAGCTTGTTTAATTTTAAATTTGGAACTTGATGGCAATGTAGTTTGGCTGATGGGTTCTGTTTGATTATTTTGTAAAATGCAGAGGTAAATTTGGGTTTTTGATGAGACAAATTTGCCTATTTGAATCGTTCTCCTGGTTAAGAATGACTTCGAAAGAATTTATTAGAAGTTGGTTTTTCTAGGTTTTACTTATTGCTGAAACCATTTCAATTATGATTTGCAGATAATACGATGGAGGGTGAGAGAAAACGTTCAAAAGGAGGCCTTTTTAACTTGTTTGATTGGAATGGGAAGTCTCGGAAGAAGCTGTTTGCGAATAATTCTGAATTACCTGGTATAGTTGTTGTCTTGAAGATTATGGCTGTCCGTATCGTAATTTCTGATTGTTTCCTAAGTTGTCCAGTTTTTAACTTGATTTATGTCTGTATGTGTTGTGATTGTAGAAGGATTAAAGCAAGGAAAAGAAAATGTTGAAAAAATGGAAAAGCTTCTGCTTCAGGCGGTGAGCATTCATCTCTCTCCTGTTGTTCTTTTATTTTCTACTATCCTTTAGTTGTTATAAAATCTCAAACATGACTTAACGGTTTGTTTTTCCTGTACATCCAGGGGGAGCTGGATGATAGAAGAGCAAACTTGAGTAACAGAGGAAGTAGTGACTTTAGTTGTGCTTCATCAATGACTAGTGATGAAGGATATGGAACAAGGGCCCCTGGGGCAGTTGCAAGGCTTATGGGTCTGGATTCTTTGCCAACATCAAATGTTGCTGAGCCCTCTTCTACCCTAGTTTTTGATTCACGCTCTCTTAGGGCATTTCAATATGATAGCAGCTCGCCTAATTTATGGAGTGAATATAACCCTGTGGACCACCTCAATGTTCCAAATAAGCAAGAGAAGTATGCTTGGAATTCTGTGGAATCGAGGCCGCATAAGGTGGAAAACCGGCCAAGTAAGAGATTTCAAACTGAAACATTGCCTCCAAAATCAGCTAAATCAATTCCATCTACCCACCATAAGTTGTTGTCTCCTATTAAGAATCCTGGATTCACCCCAACAAAGAATGCGGCTTACATAATGGAGGCAGCTGCAAAGATAATTGAGGCAAATCCCAAGGCAACTAGCAGTGGTAAAGTTCCATCAATCGGGACTTCTTCAGTTCCTTTGAGAATTCGAGATTTGAAACAGAAAATGGAAGCTGCTGCACATGCAACATCTAAGCCCCAAAGATCAAGTGAATCCTCTGTTGCCAAGAATACAAAAGGACAACAAAGTGACAAGAGTTGGAGTGGACCAGAAGGCCTGTCATCATCCAAGGCTTCTACAAGTTCAGAAAAAGGCACTCCCAGCAGTTTGAAGAACAAGGGGAAGTCTGTTCCACTTGCAGCACAAGCAAAGTCCACTAATGGTCAAAGAAGGGATGGATCAACATTGAAAAGTAAGAGTATTGTGAAACAGAAGGAAAAGAATGAGGTCAAAACAAACCAGATGCTTAAGACCCAGCCTCGCACACAAAATACTGTACAGAAGAGAATCTCTGAAAGCAGGACCAGTAATGTGCTTCAGCAGAATAACCTCAAGCAAAATTCTGCACCCAATAAAGATAGTTCAGGTTTGAAGAATTCACTTTCTAATCAGCAAGGTAGAAAAACAAAATCCACTAGTGGTTCTGTTGGACAAAGTAGGACTGTAAAAAAGGTTGTTGTAAAGCCCGAAACTGTGCCCAGAAAGATGGGCTTGGTCATGACAGATTCTGAAAAGGAGAAAACTAAGAATATAGCTCGGAAGAAACGTTCTGTCAGTGGTGATCTCCAAATTGACAGAAATGCCACTCCTAATGTATCATTCAATAAGAATGAAATGTCTACAAAAAGTAATGTTGTAATGGATGGGAACATGAATATGGCCATGGATAACAGGAAAAGTGGCATGGATGTTGTTTCATTTACGTTCTCGTCTCCCATAAAGCGGGCCACGCCTAGCTCTCAGTCATCTGGACAAATGTCGGAGAAATGTAGCAGTTCTGCTATCGACTCTTTTGGTAGTAAAGATCATCCCTCCTTAAAAAGTTCAATGTCTTATTTTCCTGGATTGAATGTTATGGGAGGTGACGTGTTGGGTGTTCTTTTGGAACAAAAACTGAGAGAATTAACATATAAAGTAGAGTCTTCCCATTGTAATGTGATCAGAGAGGAGACTTCTTCTACTTCTTTGTCCATTTTTCAAAACTCATCAACTCCCAATGTGGCAAGCACCTCCTCCGCAGCACTGGACAAGATGCTTCAAGTTGTTCATGATAAAGATAAGTCAGACAGCCTAGGTTACTTCGATTGTATTTTGGTGGAAAATTCACAGCTTGCTATGAACCAAAAGTGGCAGGTCAGTCATATGTCCACAATCTGCAGATGCATCGTTCCTTTTTTGGCATCTCTGATCTACATTATCTGTTTTCTTCTTGGAATTTTGATATGCTCGAGTGACAATAGGAATTCATTTTTTTTTGTCAGTATTCAGTTTCAAGATAAGCTTTTCCTGATGTGAGTAATATTACATTCTCTGAAAAGAATTGAAAGTTTAGTTCTATTCTTTGATGTAGGTAACATTTGTGTTATGTTGTAGATGCCTTTGTAGGTGACCTATCTGGTAGAGGTTGACAATCGGGTTAATTTATTCCATGCCTCTACTGTATTGTATATGTATATCATTAAAGATATAGTAGATAAAGTAGGAAGAATACATGTTTGTGTTTTTGCCAAGTCCAATAATGTTCAGAAAATCTTCTGCGTGAGTTCAAATGGGCACTTGCTTCTCCTAGTTCTGCTGTAAAGGTGGTATATTCTCTTACATTGCAGATAATGTCTTGAGTCAGGTAGAAATGCTCTGGAAGCTGTACCCTGGAATTTTTTATTTTCATTTTTTGCGAGTGCTAAAGAGTCTGGATTTAGTTGTTAATTGTTTGGGGCAGATGCCAGTCCTTGTATTGGTTTTATCTGTGGAACTTGGAGCCTGTGTGCAAATTATTGCCAATACCTTGTTCTTGTTCTTCTTTTTTAATTTTTTTTTTTAATATAATTTCTGAGTCAGGTAGAATTGGTCTGGAATCTGTCCCCTGGATTTTCTGGTTTTCATTTTTGCGAGTGCTAAAGAGTCTGGATTTTAGTCGGCAATTGTTTGGTGCATAAGCTAGTCCTTGTATTGTTTTTATCTGTAGAATTTGGAGCCTGTGTGCAAGTTGTTGCCAATACCTTCCGCTTAACCAATGGGCACATTAGCATACAGAATTCTGTATGTAGAAAAGCTAAGCAGATGCTAACGGGATTGGAAGTTCTGACAAAAAATAATTCAATTAGCATTTCTCATCTTCAGAAGTGAATATAGGTTCACAGCTTATTTGCCTCCCTAACAATCTCACTTGGACAACCTTTTCAGCAATCAGAAGATATGGAAGTGCAAAGCAGTAGCAGCAATTACAGTGAAACTGGAAAGGAACTCAAGTGTCAACGTACCAGCCCAGTTTCAATTCTCGAACCTTCTTTTGCAAGTGGAAGTTGCTCATATCTCAACGGTAAAGCTGTACCCTGATTCTCTTGGACTTCTTTTTCTAACTATGCATTTGGATTTGGAAAAATCTCGTCACTTCATGCATGATAATTTGGAAATAAACCAATATCATTTAAATGCCAATAAGGAACCTAGTGGTGGTAATTTGTGACTGATATTTAGGAAGATAAGCACATCTAATTTTTCAATTCAGGTTCGGGGTTGTGTGCACCTTTTAAGATCTTCATAATGTGATGTGGGGTGTTCTCTCTTTTTTGGATAAAATTACGTTTTGATGAAAATAGTGACCAAAATATATACTCAATTTTCAGGAAGTAGCCATTGCTCAACAAATGAATCTGTAGAAATGGAGGGTGAAACCGAGCTATCAGACTCAGCCTCCTCAATATCTACAGTGGATGTGGTAAGAAAATATACAACTAGGACATGCAGCATAACAGAATCAAAGGAATCAAGCGACTGGGAACTAGATTTCATGAGGGATATACTTGTCAGTGCAGAGCTAAACTTGAAAGATTTCTCATTGGGTCAAACCTCCAACGTCATAAACCCCAATCTTTTTGATCAGTTGGAGAATCAAGAGCAGGGGATGGAAAGTAACGAAGAAGATTACTCCAAGCTTGCGCGAAAGCTTTTGTTTGATTGTGTTAGTGAATCCCTGGACTTCAAATGTGGACAAATTTTGTTAGGGAGCTGCAAAGCATGGGCTAGATTGTCAACATTGTTTCAAAGGAAGGGGTGGTTGGCAGAGGAGCTGTACAAGGAAATTTTGGGTTGGCAAAGCATGGGAGACGTGATGGTGGATGAGCTTGTAGACCAGGACATGAGCACTCAGTATGGGAAATGGCTCGACTTTAGCATGGAAGCATTTGAAGAGGGTCTAGAGATTGAGAATGGGATTCTAACTTCTTTGGTTGATGAATTGGTTTCTGATTTTTACCCTTGTAAAACCCTTCAAGAAGGTCGTCCTCTCATTTAACTTCAACTGTATCTAAGGTAACCTGTTGACCTTACATTCCTTTGATTTTGGCAGAGGAAACAAGAACATGATCACCACTCGTAACCTTGCATGTTTTCCATGTTCTGACCATCTGTAATCTCCATTTTCGAAGTGCACTTTTCACTTCCTAAAATATTTGGTTCCCTCCAGATTTCCGTCAGAGTTAACTACTGGTAGAACAATCAAACAATCAGAATTCTGTCTGAATATTTGATTCGGCCGTGATCCGGGCTTACCAGATCATAGACCAGGCTAGGTCTTATAACATTTCATCACAGGCCGAATGCCTGTTGGCACAGCAGGCACCACTTTCTTGTATGCAAATACATGTTCCAAGAATTACAAATTTACAGTAAATGGCATGCCCACAGCAATCTCGTGAGTATATATGATATTATTGGCACTATCCATGTATAGAACCCTCCACCTGTAGAGAAGGCAAATTCATAATTATTAAACCAAGCTGGGTTTGGGTGATGGATTGAGTGGGATGATCTTTTTTTTAAAAAAAAAACAGTTAAAATGATTTTTTGATTTTAAAAAAAAATCAACAAGTAGGTTTTTAATTGGATAATTAATCAATTTAGTTTTTGACCGAATCAAGTGAATCCTCTCTTATTTATTATTAAACTTAGCCTGGGATGGGATTCGGTCAAATGAATCTCAGATTTCCCTTTCAGATTCAGTAACTATGGGGAAAATCAATGAACCTTTGAGAATATGAAACCAATTAATTAAAGAAAACAAAAGATTCAACAGAAAAGGAATCCAAGAACACTCGTTGGAAGGTTGTCAATTGAGCTAGTCAGAGTCAGACAGAGTTCATTCATTCCTGATGGCTACTTGTAATAACCTATTAAGCCATGTTTTTTCACATATTTTTTTGTTGGATAATTTTTATTTTTAAAACAGTATAATTTTAATTATAAAAAAATTAAAATTATTTAAACTAGATGAAGTTAACTTATCTAATTATAATTTAAACTGAGTTTGATTATTATGAATAAGAGTGTAATTTTTTTTTCTAGAATTGAAAATCACTTTCAGATGCATTTTATTTATTTATTTTTAAATTTTTAATTATTCATCGAAACATAGTTTATTGTTTGATATGTTATTTATATTCTCAATGTATGTGTTTAGTATTGCGATACAATATATCTTTTATTTAAAAAAAATTAAAACATATTGTTTTGATATTTTTTTATTTTATTTTTGATGTTAACACATTAAAAACACTTAAAATATCTAAAAAACAATTACAACATAAAAACAAACACTCCCAAATTAATATGTGAAGTAGAGAAATTTTCATATGCTTCATTAAATAGAACCGTCCACAGGAAGTATAGTTTTTTTTTTTTTTTTTTTCTGTCTCCGGGAACTGGTGTGTGCCATAGGCTATGAATCCACATGTCAGATCTGGATTGGGTGATTATACATTTATTTAATTTATGCAAGGACACCAATATTCTTCTTTCTTGGACAGAGAAACCACTGAAAAGAGGCAGTGTATTCTGCAATATTGTCAACAGATTAGCACGTAATCTTTATTCTGATTAATGAATTGTTTAAGACAGGATTAGCAGTTTACTTTACTTAAGATAATGATCTTTTGGTTCTCCGAACCGCGAGAAATATTTCTTAAAAAAATCATAAACCTAGAAAACAGGGTTTACTAAAACACAGAACCTTAGCCTCGTTGTAGCCGCCCAAGAGTTAGGATCCTATGAATTTTGCTATAACTTATTGTCTCAAATGCCCTAGAAGGAGATGGGGTTTTACAGTGGATCAATGCACCCATTTTCATGCATTTTCTTAGAGGGTTTTCCTACCTTCACCAGCCATTTAAATCCTTCATTTATTTTATTTTGAATTATGACAAATGAAAAATGATTTATACCATTAATTAACTAACACCCAGAATGTCAACTCTCCATCCATCACTCGAAAAATTGCAAGTTCCAAACGAGTCGAGCTCCACTAGCTAGGTTTTCTTTCTGAGAGTGGTGACACCCTGCATGATCAGTGTACTATGCGTGGATCTCGAGGAGATCAGAGGGCTGAGGATCGAAGATGTACCCTTCTGATGGATATATACACATCCTGCCATGGAGAATGGAACAAGGACAGGTCACATGTGACAGGCCAAATGACCTTCATGGGGGAGGAGAGGGAGTGTATGACATCATAGAGAAAGCACAAAAAGACCCACACAAATGGCCATGGCAGGAGGCCAAACGTGCTGCCTTGCTCGTAAATTTCTTGTCCATGTTCGCTTTCCCGTTTTCCCACCTCGATCCCTACTCTTCTCTCAATGTTTACACCTTTTTTCATGACATTCTGCTTCCTGCTTCCTCTTTTTTGCCTCGATTTATCCTTGCTAAAAAACACTTTATGCTCTCCGCCGAATGGTTATAAATTTTATCATTAATTGTTCGTACAAATAATGGCTCATTAACTCCATGCCGGAAGGATAGTGAAGGGAAAGCAATTCGATATAACTTGAACAATTACAGTTTAGATTCTAATAGACTTCTCG
>Ga0325403_1008146_pt1 | contig 10032 bp, 5 predicted proteins | sample PopdelMetagenome_19_FD_205665 | JGI IMG/M metagenome (GOLD analysis project Ga0325403, IMG submission 205665) | Populus deltoides microbial communities from Bellville, Georgia, United States - Xylem-PdKOR-R4 | ecosystem: Host-associated > Plants > Phyllosphere > Stem > Wood/Secondary xylem...
TAATGACACAATTGAAACTTTGAAATGCTAATTTGGTGCAATCAGGGGTTTAATTGAAAGATATTTGAAGTATAAAGTTCAATTAATGACCACATTAAAGAAATCCGAAACCAAAAACCAAATTTGATATAAAAAATGCTGGAATTTAAAGGTTCAATTGAAAAAGGCTAAGGGTGAAATTCCAAGGAATCTGAAAGATTAAGGCTGATTAGGGGGCTCTATTGCAAAGTGCCAGAGGTTCAGGGACCAAATTGAAAAAGATTATAATTTTACTATTCATTGTCTTCTTCCTAAAAACAAAATAAAAAGATGTCCAAACACCCACATTTCAATCTTAATTTCTTCCTTATCTCTTCACCAAACTATACAAATCTCTTGCCAACTTACACCCTGACACTTGTACTTCACTCTAAGACAACATTCCAACTCTTATTACACTAAAAACTCTTGCAAATTCTCTCCCAAAAACACTACCCATCACTGCTTTTCCTGCAAAACAGCCTTGTGTCCTCCCTTTGTCGGTTATAGAGCAGGACAAGCTTTTGTCCTTAGCTTCGATGAATGGCTAAGATATATTTCTTAATAGGAAGGGTCAATATTCTATCAACCCATAAGCCCTAGAACCTTCTTAATTATTTTTTTAAAAAATCCCACAAAACCCAAACTCAAGCAGCCTGTGGGAAGGGAGATGAGCCATTGCCATAAACACTATCTCTCGTCATGACTGTTGTCGCACGTGCGCATGATGGGATGTCAGGGTCAAGGATTCACCATCTAGTTGTTTTGTTTAAGGTCACTAGGTGACCTAGGTGGACTGATCTTATAAAAAATTCTAAGGTAAGGGACTGATTGTGGCTAGGAAAGGTATTAGAAGTCCTAACGCACCTTACTTGAGGTAAGTTGTATTGTGTGGTCTGGACGTGATTTAAAAGTGTTGATGGGTTCTTAGCCGGTGGTCCATTTATGGCTCAGAACAAAGATTTATGCTGATGAACAAAACCAACATTTCAAATTTATTATAAGCTCGTATGCCTTGATAAATCCTTATAAGAAGAATCCATGTAGGTGTCGTGAAGAAGGTTCACCTATCCTGGAAGGCAAATACATTTTCCACAACTCATATATTGTGATTAAAAATACTTCCATTTAATATTGGTGAATATTCAAAAACAATTCTAAGAACTTCCCAATCAACTTCTAATATTTAAATACCAGCCTATTTGTTTGTCCAACATTTATACTAGAATATTGACCATTAATTTTCAGAAGGAAAACAATTAGAGTTATTGAAATATTGGTCAAATCCTTAAGGATTTTTATAAACTTGTTATAAATTCCATAAAAAATGCAAAGAGATACAAAAAACATTTTCTAAAACAACGTAGAAAAAAATTCACTCTTTTTTTATGAATAAAATGCAATTTGTTATGTAAGGATTAGACTGTACGCAACAAGCAGAAATCTTTTTTTTTAAGGCCATGTTTGGTAAAATATCATTTTTTCTTAAAACCAAAACTGTTACAATAGACTTAGAAGGTGTTCGCCAAACACACCATTAAGCCGAAGAAAACCTTTAACAAAAACATTGCTAGCCAAACAAGGTCTTAACGTTTGACCTGTTTTTGACTTGATCGAGTTGACTCGAAACATTTGGTTCGGCCATAAACCGAACCAAACTCTACTGGTTTGACCCTAAAAACAAACCAAAACTTAAACTAGTATCCATAACGAAACCAAACTTAAAAAAAAAAACACAAAAACTCATACTTTTTTTTATCAAAATTCAGAAAAATGAAGAATATGAAGAACACCAAAGAACATTCAACAAGAATCCAGCAATGTAGATTTCAAATCAGACTAGATATGGAGTAAACAAGGACACAAACATGTTGGAAATCATGCAAGGAGCAATAATCTAGCATTCATGCACTTTGATTGTCACTAAAAAATCATAATTTTGTCAAAATGAGTTTCGGTTTAAAACCTAAATCCTATGATTAAAATCTACTAAAAACATGTTATTGATGCAAATAAACCCTAGATTATTGACTAATATAGATGCATGAAGGATTAAGTGCAAGGAATAGGACCAAAACTGGCCCAAATCATTGAGATAAGACAATATTCTTCCCAAGAACATGAAAAACACTGCTTAGTAACCCAGAATCAGCTTAGAAACTCAGCACACTATCAAGCCTCCAAAGCAGACAATTTTGACTTCTAAAACATGTTTTCTTCATTCTAACAAGTTACACAACCATAACCAAACATGTTTGAATAAAAAAACTATCAAATAACATTAAAATCATGCAAGAGGTTCCAAACTTTAAAACTGCCAACTTGAAACAGCCTACAAAAAGCATCAAATTTCGATTCAAAATTGACAATTTAAATACTTGGAACCCAAGCCATGCTTAGGAACCAAGAACACACACACTAATAAAAAAAATCAATAACCTTATTGCTAAATTTCCAATTCCTTTTATTTCATTTAATTTAAACATCCAAGTATATTCTAAACATCCAACAATATTAATAGGATCAAACAAAGAAAAGAATGACAATTTATGCATTAATCAAAATCAAAGCCAAAAGTAATATAATATAATAAATGTTCAAAAACACCATAAAACTTGAAAGAACAAGGTGGAGATGTGTCTCATGGACATCATATGCTAGGATAAATGAATGTTTTATACCTTCTAAGCTCAAGTAATGACTGTTGCCCTTTGGTTTCTTCTTTTCCAAGTTTGTTACTTTTTTTCAAAGTTGATTAAATCCTTGTGTTAGGCTCTTAAACCTTCACACTTTAAAGTTTCTTTATCAATTTTTCCCCATTCTTTCTCTTTTTTTGCTCTGATTTTCTAGGGGATATTTATAGGGTTTGCTAGGGTTTTATAGGGTTTTTGATGAGTTTAAACATAGATTGATCAAAGCTTGGCCCTATACTGATTTTTCAATGGTGGTTTTACAACAAACTAGGTTTTTAGAGGTTTTGGTGGTTTTCCAAACTTAAAGACTAAGAAGCTTCTTTCTAGCTTTTTGGTTTTGAGAGAAACGTGACCAACCTTTGATAATAACCCATTAATAAGGCTTGAGTGTGAACACACGAAAATGATTAGTGATTTTGTGAAATGGGTATCACAACTATCGATGACTGAGTTGACCTCTTTCGATGAGTTGTTGGAGCAACTTTAATGTAATTGTCGTTGAATACCACTTGATCGTTGTAGAAAGGGTGCTCACCTTGTATTTGGATTCAAGCTTACTTAATTTGGAGGTTTATAGCTCCACATTTATTCATTTGAAAGTGTCAACCCGATCATCCTAGAATTTGAAAATGCAAGGGATGGCTAATCGGGGACAAAATGTTGTTGAGTTCCTTGAAAAAAAATAAGATGTAAACATTTGATGAAAGTAGCTGATCTTTGTAAAAGGGGTGTTTATCAGTTGAATGGTGGTGGTTACAGCCCTATAGATGGTCGGAAACGCAACATTCATTCGCTTGAAAGTGTCTACTCAATCAACCAAAACTGTAGAAGAAAAAGCTAAACAACGGCTGAACGACGCATCATCTAGGTGAAACCCTAGAAATTAGGGTTTTTAATTTGGGATTTGACAGATTTTATTTTAGTCTATATTCTTTTAATTGCAACCGTAATTGCCTCTCAAACTCTTAATTTCATATAATTTCACCATTGCCAAACTCAGTCATCAACCCCAAAGTTTAGCGTCATTTTTATTTTTGTCCTTGGTTTTCGATTTATGCACTTCGACCCTTAATTGACCATCAAACTTATAACTTTTTTCAATTTGGCCCTAATTTGGCCAATTTAAGCCTTTACAATCACATGTATTTTTCAGTTTAGTCCTTGGTTTTTTATTTCTTCAATCAAGTCCCTCATTGCCCATCAATCTTTAATATTTATGTAATTAAGCCCCTAATTGGACTTATTTAACTCTTTAAAATCATAAATCGACCTCCAAACTTTAATTTCTTCTAATTAAAGCCTAAATTGACTTCAAATATTATTTTTTCTTACAATTAAGTCTTTAATAACATTAATTAAGTATTCTAAAATTCTCATTGAGTCCTTACCTATCTAAATTTGCATTTCTTTACCCCAAATGAAAATATTTTCACCAAATAGGCTCTTTGACAATCAGAATTGAGTTGCGAATTTTGTCAATCAGAATTGAGTTGTGAATTTTGTCAATCTTATATATGTTGGTCCTCCAACTCTTCCACTTGTCATTTTGGTCTTTCACCACCAACTTGGACAATATTTTAGGCTTTGTTCATGTATATCCTCTTGTATTTTAGATTTTTTTTCTTGATTTTTTATGTGGTCAAAAGTGGGTGACAACAACTATAACAATCTTCTCCTTAATTTTTTCCAGCTTGCAAAACACCCTAAAATGATGACCCTCTATCTTTGAAAAAAAAAAAAATCCTTACAACCCTCTCTCCCTCAAGGCGAAGATTGCTAAATAATTAACTCTTCCAGCCTTCATTCCTCCATTGAAGCAGCTCTACACCACCGTGAGCAGTAGAAGATCTCTCAGCAACTCCACTGCCAGTAGAGATTTGTTCATCAGTTACGACAACAGCTCCATCTTAACAGCAATGCAGAGGTTTCTCTTCACTAGCAACTTCTCTTAGACTAACCATACTGTGAACCACTAAAGCATCAAAGTTTTGCTTTTCATCCCAAGCTGAAAGTGATAGAGATTGTTCTCCCAATCGATAGTAGGAGCATACCCTACTTTCCAGCATCTTTAGTCTTCATTGAAGAGTCCCTCGATTGGGAAAAAAACAAGACAACTCACAACCAAATTTAATAGTTTCACTGACAGAAATTTCTGTTGGTGTTTACTCTAACATTCCATCTATGATTATTTTATCGACGAATTCATAGATGAAAAATGACTATCGAAAAAAAACCTTGTCGGTAATTTCTAGTATGTCGGAAAGTTCATTGGTAAAAAAAAACTGATGGTATTACAGACGGACAATGCACAGTAAAAAAAATTTACCCGCTGGAATATACAAATAGAATTATTTCATCAGTGATTGGCAATGGCATCTGTAGTAATTTTATTCCAACTATCTAGAATATACCGATGGAATAATTATGTCGGTGATGTAACAGTTGAAATGACATTTGCAGTAATTTTTTCCCAACTCTTTGGAATATACCAACAGAATTATTCCATCTATAATCTCGTTCATAATAATTAAAAAATATATATATATTAAAAAATCTATTGAACATAAAAAGAAGATATTTAAAAAATTTTTAATTTGTAAAAAATTGAATTATGTAAAAATAAATTGTCTTAATATAAAATCCAAATATTTATTACAAATTTATACATTCAAATACAATGAAACTAGAACAAAGGCGGCGCTAGAGGAAGAAGAGGAGGAGGCTGATCGTTCCTGGGACCATAGGGCCAATAAAGGGATGCACATATACCACCCATCTATGATATAATATCCATGACCATTTAATGAATTTCTTCATAATCTGTAGATAGTCGTTCATATTTTTCATTTAGAAGTGTCGTACATTCTTGCACTACTTGATCTAACAAGGCTGTGAACTACAAAGACTGAGTGCTCGGTATGGATTGCGAGCTCCCAACGGTTGAAACACAACGAGTCGTCTGCAAATTCTCGGCCGTAGTTTTGAAAAGTCCATACACCTGATTTCTATCGGGTCCACCAGAAAATCTTGCGTCTAACCACAAATCTAGATCGAAATTCAGGTGGGTTGAAAGATCGTCCCTATATCTCTCCTTCAACCGACTGCTATATATCTCCTGAAAATAAAAATAAAAACCATCAAATTTAAGAAAATAATAACTTATGAAAGAAAATGGTTGAAAAACAACGAAACACAAAGTATTGAGCTCGGTTGTCGATGAACTGTTGCACCCTTTTTTAACAGTCTTTACTCAGCACGTGTACCTCTACAAAAAGCTCTATTGGGTTTGGCTCACATCCAAGAGCCGTAGCCTATAAGAAAAAATGTTGCCAGTTGAATATATTTATAAATAAAAATAAATTAATTAAAAATAGATGTGATTAAAATAAATCTTACCATCCGCTTTGCATGTAAAACAAACGGAATGGAGCCGTCGATATGTGTGGTAACCGAATCGTGAATTTTCCAGCTCCGGTTCCCCGCATCGGACTATGAGCATCGTGTGAAATGCTTGGACGTCACATGCTGAATATATTCCACCTGTATATTCTCAGGGATTTATTTTGGCCAAAACTCTTTCCAAACTGCCACGTCATTCCATCTTGGTAGAGCATTTTCTCTGGCATGTATTTTAGATTTTTTTGCATCTCATACAAAAAATCACACAACCTATATGGTACAAACGTATTATATATCAGTAAATGAAAAATGAAATTTTAATATTTAAAATTAAAAAAATATTATCGTGTTTTTTTTTTATGTTACCTAGTTGCAACGTGATTCTCCTAAATCCTCCTCGCAACATTTTCATTTGCTCTATCCCACTCAAATTTAGCCTTACAGTAAAAATTTATAAAAAAAATTCAATAAAGCAAACAAATTAACATAATAAATAGTAAAAAAATTTAAATTAATACTACCCTTAAATCTTGTAAACTATGCATCGACATTTGGTTTCCCATTCAGGATGTTTGGAAACCTGTATCCATTGAAACAATAGAATTTTCATTAATGATTTAAATGTTGATGTTATTTTTTTTTGGTAGCCTCAATTTTTGTGAACCTGAAAATTAATAAATTTAATGAAATATTATTTGTTCATAAATTGTTAGACATAAACCAACTAAAAATAAAACAAACTTATATTGAAAGGTTGTCCTTTCATTGCACATCGTACATGTGGGTGAATATATCCCATTGTGAAGAGACATCGCTTTTACGTTATGGAACTACACTAAAAAAGGCAGCGTCATGAGTCGATGCATGTGCTTTAGGTGCCTTTTATTGGTTGGCATTTAATGACACATTGTTGTCATCGTTGTTGCTAGAAGAACTAGCGGCGATCATGTGCTCACGATGTACAATTAACTTTCCTCTATGCATCTAGACAAATTTGATGAATATTTGGATAAACAATTTTGATTTTTTAAAAAACAATTCGGCAGCATCTCCCCTTTATGAGAAAGTACCTAAAAGTTTCAATCCTATAAATAGACAACATATATGCCACAAACTAATTGATTTTATTTAATTTCTACCAATAATCTTGAATAATTCAATTTCATAAAAAATTTCTATTTTCTATGTGATAATATTTTTAATCCTAAATTGACAAGATTTCTTTGTAATTAAATTTAATCCTAAATATTCAATTCACATTGAACAACAAATTTGATAATAACAACTAAAAATCAACAAAACAATGAAATGTTATTGCAATATAGACAAAAAAGAAAAAATAATACAAAAACAAATATAGGCCTTTGGAATGAAAATTTCTTACCTTAATGGCATGTTTAATTTCGGATTTGAAGTACGTGGTATAAAAAAAAAAACAATTGTTAATAAATCAAAGAAAAGAAGAAAAATAAGAAGAAAGTATGACAAAATATTCACCATTTATACCTGTTGATTGTGTTGAGAGAAATAAAGCTTGATTTCTAGCCTTGATGTTTGAAAGACAGAATGTAATTGTAAACAATTGAGGAGAGAATTTGAGAGAGTGAATTTTAGCTGAAAGAAAAAAAAATGAAGTTCTTATGCGCTCGTTGGGTTTTTATATAATGGTTTATGGACAAAATTACCAACAAAATATTAAACATTATTATTTTTAAATAGTCCATCAGTGTTTCCCTGGTAACGTCCCCTTGAAATTTTCATTTCACAATAAAAATTTCAAAAACCCCTCCAGATTGTTTTCCAGCTCGTTCATGATTCTGTCGGTAAAATAGTAAACAATTAGAAATGCATTAATTACCAGCGCGTTGGAATTTACAATCCATCAGTGATTCTTTCGGGAAACTGCCACTCAGTTAATAAACTTTAATTACCATCATCGATATGTGAAGGGAACTGTCCCATTCGCCTCTGGAATACATAGATGGACATAAATTATCGGTATTTCCATCAGTGTGATGTTTCATGAATAGTGTTAGAGGGAAGGGGAACAATTTCATTCGCCTCTTGAATACACTGACGGACACAAACCGTCGGTATTTTCATTGGTGCGATTTTCTATGAACAGTGCCAGAGGAAAGGGGAACAACTCCCTTTGCCTTTAGAATACATCGACGATCACGAACTGTTGGTATTTCCGTTGGTGTGAAACAATGTCTGATGCCAAATTGTATCTGTATTTCCTATCTATCCAATAACACAAGTTCACATAACAATAATAATAAAAAATACTTCTTTGCAGAGAATTTCATCAATAAATATTACATTATAGTTTATGACATTACACTTTCGTGTTTTGATAGTTAGTTAGAATTATCTTATTCTTCTTCTTCTTGAATTGACTCGTCATCAGCTCCATCGCAATCTTCTACATTGATTTCATTGCTATCATCATCTTCATCAACTTGTGCTTGTCCGTCGGAGCTCATAACAACATTCAACTTCTCAGCATCAACATCAATAAAAATATTATTGCAGATGCGAAAATTTGAATTTTCTTCTAAGTCAATCGATGGAGCAACTCGATATGGATTAACCAACTCACTAACTTGAAAGACATCATCTCCCACATTTGATTCATTATTTTCATCCTAACAACCTTGACACGACCCTGGATTTGGTTTTCAATATGGATAACCAATCAATTCTTGAACAATCCTTTCTTAAGGAAGGGGTGTATGTGTAATAAACTTACTGACATTGCTTGGCAAAAACAAAGACATCATTGACGTTACAAGCTTGTGATATTACAAGAGAGAAATAGTCCATTAATAACAAAGTTTAGGTAGTACATTTACTGAATAAAAGGTATTAGTTCATCACAATTAAATATCATATAATTACTTGCTTGTCTAAATTCTATTTCAGACAAATATCTTCCATTGACAACATTTTTTGGTGCGAGTCATCCAGGATTGAAGAATATTGACAAGTTCCCACTCTGAAGCACTTCACCACCACCATCATCATGCCTTGGAACACAATTGATTATTGTTCTTAATTGAGGCTTAAAATAGTACAAGATAAATATTGAGATCTCTCCAACAATATAGGTCTCACATATCGATGCCTCAATATACACCTTGTTTTCAACCTTTTTATTAAGGTTAAACAAGTACTTGCATTGAATTAAATGAATGTTTTCAATTAACAAAAACAATGAAAATACAATTTTAATTACATTGCATTTGTAATCTTTAACCTCTCGAATGGATACATCCATCTATACTAGATTGGGCCTCTAACTTTTACGTCATACGGTAAATAAATGGGTAGATGCTTTATCGAGTAAAAAAACAATGGATAAAATATCATCTCAAGTTTGCATATTGTCTGAACAATATTCGTTTCAAGCCTTTCAATATGTTGTGTATGTAACTTGTTGGAGCATATATATCTAAAGAAATGACTAATCTCTGTGAGTGTATCTCACATCCCATTTGGTAATAAATCCTAATAAGATAATGGAATGAGTGTTTGAATAAACACATGACAGTCATAGCTCTTCATTCCATACAATCTGTAATCCTCCAAATTAACCAACCTTGATATGTTTGAGGCATGTCCATCAGGAAAACACAGACCTTTAAGCCATTGGTAGATAAGTAGTCGTGCCTTATTGTCTAAAGCAAAGCTTGCTTTGAGCTTTGCGACCTGTGACCCAACATAAACCATATTTTTACGATTACAAAACAAAGTTTTATCTATTCTAGCCTTGATGTTGTCCTTTGTTTTCCCCTTCATGTCCATAACTGTGTTGAAAATGTTCTAAAAAACGTTCTTTTCTATGTGAATGACGTCAAGGTTATAACGAAGGAGATTGGTCTTCCAATAAGAAAGCTCCTAGAAAATACTTCATTTTATC
>Ga0325403_1008148_pt1 | contig 10031 bp, 13 predicted proteins | sample PopdelMetagenome_19_FD_205665 | JGI IMG/M metagenome (GOLD analysis project Ga0325403, IMG submission 205665) | Populus deltoides microbial communities from Bellville, Georgia, United States - Xylem-PdKOR-R4 | ecosystem: Host-associated > Plants > Phyllosphere > Stem > Wood/Secondary xylem...
GCCACATGATTTAGCTTTTCTGTTAATAAAAAGCAAAAAAATTACAAAGCTAAATTCTCTATCAACTTAATATTAAAAAAAACCAACAAATATAATTTTGGAAGGAAAAAAACTCATGAGAAAAAACGTTGTAGCAATTGACAATGTTTTGTGAGGAAAACTACAGTGTTTTCCCCAATAAAATAAAATAAAAAACCATTTAGAGAAATACTGTAACAATCCATAATGTTTTGTGAGAAATACAACGCTTTCCCCATATGATTTAACTTTATTGTAATTATAATTTCTAACCAACTTAATATTAAAAAAAATAGACAAAGATAATTTTGGAAAAAATAATAAAAAAATCATATGGAAAAACACTGCAATAATTTACAGTGTTTTAAAGAAAAAAATTATAAAGCTAAATTTTTAATCAGCTTAATATTAAAAAAATCAAATCAACAGAGACAATTTTAAGAAAAAAACATAAAAAAAGGGGAAAAACTCATGTTGGAAATACTGTAACAATTCATAGTGTTTTGTGATGAAAGTTACAGTGCTTCCACACATGATTTAACCTTATTTGTAATAACTTGTAATTGTAATTTTAAACAATGTTTTGTGAGGAAAGCTACGGTGCTTTCCTCACATGATTAAGTTTTATTACAAAGTTAAATTCTAACCAACTCAATATTAAAAAAAATAAAATCGATGAAGATCATTTTGGAAAAAAATATTACAAAAAAAGAAAACACAAAAGAAATTGGAAAAAAATCATGTGAGGAAAAACTGTATCAATCCATATTGTTTTGTGAGGAAAAACTTGTATTTACTTGTAATTGCAATTCTTAACCAACTTAATATTTTAAAAATAAAATTGACAAAGATAATTTTAGAAAAAAAAACATAACAAAACAGGAAAAAACCATATAAGAAAAAACATTGTAACAATCCACAGTAATTTGCGAGGAAAGTTACAGTTCTTTCCTCCCATATTATAACTGTAATTTTTAATCAGTTCAATATTAAAAAATAAAATAAAAAAGATAATTTCGGAGAAAATTATATAAAAAAAATCATGTGAAGAAAAACTGTAGCAATAAACAATATTTTAAAGAAAAAAACTACAAAACTAAATTCTTAATCAGCTCAATATAAAAAAAAATCGACAAATATAATTTTGAAAAATAAAAAAATAAAATAGAAAAACTATGTGGGAAAACACCATAGCAATCCAAAGTATTGTAAAGGAAAAAAATTACAAAGCAGAATTTTTAACCAGCTCAATATTTAAAAAGTAAAATCAATAAAGATAATTTTTTTAAGAAAATAAATGGAAAAAAAAACAGCAAAATTGGAAAAAAAAGGAAGGTAATTTTGGGGAAAAGAAAAAAGAACAAAAACAAAGAGGGAAAGTTGGAAAAAAAATAAAACAATGCAAACAAAAAAAAAAGAGGAGGAAAAAACACTGTGGATTACTATTGTAATCCACAATGATTTAGGTATGGGGGAACAATGATTCCCCCATACCATTTAGATATTTTTATAATAATAATAATAATAATAATAATAATAATAATAATAATAATAAATCTCATTTAATTAGGTTAGGTCAGGTTAAATAAAGGGCTTTTTCATCTATTGGGTACTTGACCAAATATGAATTTTTTTAATCTCTAAAAATAATTATCTTTAAATTTATTTAATATCTCAAAATAATATCCTAATAATTTAGTGTAGAGAATCTCATATATCCAATAATCTTAATTTCATATAGTCAAATTTATAATATCAATACTAGATATAAATTAAGAATATATAATTATGTCATAAAAACAAAAGTGATATCTATAAAATAAAAAAAGATAATTTCGGAGAAAATTATAAAAAAAACAAAAATAAAAAAATCATGCGAAGAAAAACTGTAGCAATAAACAATGTTTTAAAGAAAAAACTATAAAACTAAATTCTCAATCAGCTCAATATAAAAAAATTGACAAATATAATTTTGAAAAATTAAAAAATAAAATAGAAAAACTATGTGGGAAAACACCGTAAAGGAAAAAAATTACAAAGCAGAATTTTTAACTAGCTCAATATTTAAAAAGTAAAATTAATAAAGATAATTTTTTTAAAAAAAATAAATGAAAAAAAACAGCAAAGTTGGAAAAAAAAGGAAGGTAATTTTGGGGAAAAAAAGAAAGGAAAAACAAAGAGGGAAAGTTAGAAAAAAATAATAAAAAAATGCCAGCAAAAACAAAAGAGGAGGAAAAGACATTGTGGATTACTGTTGTAATCCACAATGATTTAGGTATGGGGGAATAATGATTCCCCCATACCATTTAGATATTTTTATAATAATAATAATAATAATAATAATAATAATAAATGTCATTTAATTAGGCTAGGTCAGGTTAAATAAAGGGCCTTTTCATCTATTGGGTACGTGACCAAATATGAATTTTTTTAATCTCTAAAAATAATTATCTTTAAATTTATTTAATATCTCAAAATAATATCCTAATAATTTAGTGTAGAGAATCTCATATATCCAATAATCTTAATTTCATATAGTCAAATTTATAATATCAATACTAGATATAAATTAAGAATATATAATTATGTCATAAAAACAAAAGTGATATCTACTAATTAGTAAATCATTAGTAATTAGTACAATTATTTATATAAATCATTCAAGACATCTTTTATATTTAGAAATCATGTGTATAATATTGAATTGTATACTTATTATTTGTTAAATAACATACTTTTGAAATTTTGTTTAATAAATATAATTTAAATAAATTATGGGTGAATGAGAAATTAATCTTAAAGAACCCTTAAGTTTCCTTCTCAAAGAACCCATGATTTTTCTAAATTTAATTTTTTAATTTATGATGGCTAATCAAATATTGATAATAGTAAGAATTAATGCTTTAACCTTTTAGCTTTCAAAATTCACTATAAAAAAAAGTGCGCACGAAGAAAAAGTTTCTAACTTGAAGTTTTAGATTCTTACATTCTCTTCCTCAACTCTATTTTTAGTTTTCTTTTTTCATTTTAAGATTAGATTTTCCTTTCAAATCTAAAGTTTATGTTCATCTTGCTGAGAGATATTTGAGTTTCATATTTTTTTAGTTCAAATACCTTATTTAAAATTACATCTAAACTAAGGTGGAGTTATTGAAATCTTGGGAGATATATTGCAAATATTCTAATTACACAAGTGAGAAGTAATAAAGTTTTAATGACAAATGATTTATCTTTGACAACAACAAAAATTTAATTAATTTAAAGTATTTCAACAAGCATCTTTTTTTTGTTTTTAACTTGAACATAGATATTTTTTTATTCTTAGTATGTATTCTAGAACTTAGATATAAATTGCAAGTTTGATTATATGCTTAGTACATATGTTATAATTGTATTATTATTCTTGTGTTGTAAGTATGTTTGCCATTAGTTATGGTTTTACATCCTTATAGTTTTAAATTTGTATGAACAACTTTTCTTGAAAACATTCTTATGTTTACCATGACTCGTTATGATAAACTAAAAATCATTCATCACTAGACTAATATACTTTGAATCTACAATCTTAAGGTTTTATTTTTTATATTTAACTTTGTTTAATTTATCTTGTAAGAAAAAATTAATAATAAAAATAATATTATATATTAATTGTGAAAGAGGTTTCTAGCATCTTTAAAATTTATTTTATAATTTAACTTCCTTTATTTTGATATATTATCATATATAGCTTTAATTTTATTTCTATATGCTTTAATATATAACCTTTTGGTTTCTTATGATTCTTCATTTGTTTAGTTTTAGAAGGTTGTCATGTCTCTTCGTTTTAAAGTTATAGTATATCTTCTAAAATTATTTTTCCATGCAATTTAGATGGTTTGATGCATGCCATATATCTTATTGATTTATATTTTCCAATAAGTGAATCATTGATTTGTTTATGATAGTTTATGTTATCTTGCTTATATACTCTATAAATTGACATCAAATTTATCTGATCGATTTTGTTCATATATATGAAAAGCTAGTGCGATGAATAGATATAATTTAGAAAGTTCTATCTAAGAAGACTGAGTTTTAAGTAAGACCATTTGTGACCCCTCAAATATTTCATGAGAACTATTTAGTAAGAAAATATATATTTTTGGTAAGAAAATATATTATTCACTTTGAATATAAGGATAAAAAACCCTACAAAAAGATTAGTATCCAAAATATTTTTCGGGGTAATAATTTATTATTATTCACTTTTAATATAAGGATAAAAAACTTATATTTGGGGTCAACATCCAAAATATTATTGGGAGTATTACAACTCGTTTACTTCTAATATAAGGATAAAAATTGCAAGTAATTTTATCTGAAATATTATTTGGAATAATACAATAGCCACAATTTCAAGGTTATCTTAAAAAAAGCCTGAATAATAATTGAGGATATTAAAACCTATGTTCCATGGTATAAGAGTCATGGATATCCAAAATACCAAAGAGAAAAAAGAAAAAAAAATGAAAATCACAAAAAGTCTTTGGATTTTTAGCTATGGTTCATTTGTAGACCTGCCTGCCTTTTTAGACACCTTTTAGACCAAGTTTTTTATTTAAGAAACTAAGGTTTGCTCATCATAACAATCTCATCATAGATTTACTTATAGGAATAGAAATACAATCAAACCATAACAACCATAAAAAAAAAAGACAATGCAGATTACCTCAGGTAAGACGTACTAGGGGTGCTAATACCTTTCATTTACGTAACCAGTCCTTTGCTTATAATCTCTAAAGACCAGGTAGGGTTCCTAGTAATCATAACACTAGGTGACAACTCCTTATCCAACCAAATACCTTTTAACCCACCTAGGAAGGGTTGTCGCGACGTCGCACTTTTGTGAAGGGTATATGACAGGATGACGACTCCACTTAGGACCCTTAGAATATGCTTTGTTTTGTTTGTTTATGCTTTGTGAAGATTGATGTTTGTTTATTTTTCAACTATGAATGTTTTACTTTGTTTAAGAGTTTTAGCATGCATTCTCTTTATATTTTGTCATGCATAATATATTGGATATGAATGAAAGACACTCATGCATCACTAATATTATTTGTGAGGGAACACACTGTAAAGCTTTAAGTTAAGTGGGGGACTAATAACTTACTTTATGACTTGAATCAATGTTTAAGTTTGTGTAAACCTTAAATATTCGATGAATGCTTAGATTGGTAATGATTGGTATATGTGTCATCTCATTACCTACTAAACCCCTATATTGCCTTCACGAGGGTGATCATTAACATAATAAGAGACCTTTTTTAGAGATCAAGTAGTAAACCTACCCTTTATCTCACATAAAAGAACTAGAACTTGCCTTTAAAGTGTATGCTATGCTCTATAATACCTATTTTGCATCAAGCTTGAGCCTAACCTTAAAACATCTTGAATTACAGGACTTGTGAACGATAAAAAGTCACCATTGCTAAATTTACTATTGTAGAATATGGGTAAAATTTTAAATTGTTATATCAATGTTGTCAAAAACGCTTTTTTGACACGACACAGAACATACAATATAAACTCGAATCGTAAAATTGTAAGTGAAAATTTTTAACTAAAAATCATAAAATCACAAGTAAAATATACTTTGTTATGGTTCTACACCATCTAAGATCTGTAATGATCTTTGTACGAGGAGCTGAGACCTCTGAAGACCTTATAACAGATGGTTTGGGAAGAGAATGCCTCCTTTCCATAGAAGACTTGGATGGGTTGATAAAGCATGTTCCCTCTCTCTCACTCTCTATCCACACACACACACACACACACACACATGAATTTATGCCTCTATGTGATAATTGTCTATAAAGCATGAATTTCACCATACTAATGCCATACTGGTTAATCAATTGTATTGTGCAAAAACTAGCTTTTAGTTATTTATGTCATTTCTACTAAAATAATTTGTAAATTTATTGAATTGAAGATTAAGTGAAATATATTCTGGAGTCCAAAACCATTATTATTCATGAAAGAAATAGAACAGACACTGCATTATGATTATTATTATTCATGTAAGAAAGTTTCACGCAAAAATTTCTTACTTGGCAAGATGCAGCAACTAGAATGTTTGGAGAATCTTCAGATAAGTCAGATAGAAGCAGGTGGCCAAACTTTCTTACCTGGCAAGATGCAGCAAAGCAACACGGAGAAATCAAGACAAACCAGAATAGGAACTCAAAATATGCACACTTCCTTTAAGATATTTGACACCAAGGTATTTTTCAATAAAAACTTAAACAGTGCAATACTTGGGCTCCGAGATTGTGCTGAACAAGATCAGATAAATAGAATTTGCTATCATCCAAAACGGGAATGTATGCAACATCTTGCTGATGATTTCACTAAATTACCGTATACTTTTAAGGTATATCAAATAAGCATGAAAGATCATGCAAAAGAGAAGAATATATAGAATTTGCCAAAAAAAATAACTTCACTTATCTACAAAGAGAATAGCTAAATTCTCGTTATTATCCGATTCATGTTTTCATTATTACATTTATAGAGCATAAAAGACAAAAAAGAAGAAGCCATAACAAAATTGATGGCAAAGGACTTGTGTATTATCATTTTATTTTGTTTATTTCATGTGGATATATGGCTTCGAAATGGCAAATGAGTGGAACTCAATTTTGAACATATCTGGAAAACATAACATCCAGTTCTAAAATGTATAATTTCTAAACCCATACATTTTACCGTTAAAAACAGCCTTATACTCAATTTAGTAGAAGATAATAATAAGAAGAGGAGGAGGAGGAGGAGGAGGAGGAACATCTGTAACTTAGTTCATTTGCTGGGATAGAAAAATCAAAGGAAGAAACTGGTTTGGAGAAGGGCTATGCATCCTAGGGTTAAAATAAAGGAAGCAAGGAAACTTTTTCAAAGAATTTTTTCTTCTTGAACTAAAGCTTCCATTTCCTTAATTAGACAGAAGGAACCAAAGCTTCCATTACCTTTCCAGCCTTCTACTTACACCCTACCGAAGTGCGAGCAATTTCATCAATTTTCCACTTTTAATCAAATTGATGGTCTGCATCTACGCAGCACACCAAACAATCCACAAACAAAACATAAAAACAGAATAAAACATTGAATAATTGAAGACCCCATCAGATGAATAAACCACCATTAAATAGAACACATAACAGGACAAAATGAAAAACCCGTGACCTGATAGCAAGCAATTATTAAAAACCAGACAAAAAAAAGCTTAGTAATAAATTCTTATCTTCTTCTCGCCAAGAACGTTCTGGTGAGTGGAGACAATTAGATTTAGATGCGCTGATGGTCTTTTAATCTACTTGGTCGCTGGTAATTTAGGGAAAGGGGAAAGGGTAAAGCAGACAAGGGGATGGGTGGAGACTGGAGACGTGGACAGGGGAAAGGGTAAAGCAGAAAAGGGCATTTGTTTTTCATTTCAGCAGAAATCGGGAAATCGGACAGGTTTTTATGTTTTTTACGAGTTGATCCGATTTTATACGAGTTTGACCAGGTTTGACCGATTTTACTGGTTTTCGAGTTTTAAACTTGATTTTACATGTTTTACGCCTTTTAACTTGTAACATCATACGATTTTACGAGTTAAAACTCGTTTTTAACAACCATGGTTACAACTATTATAAGGAGACTACACTAGATGAGATGCAAGGAAACTATCACCGATCAACAACTTGAACTGTATTGTAAATATGGTGAAGAAATTGATGACTCGTGTTTAGAATATTGATAAGGTTGCATTTTTTACCTTTGGCTAGAGATGTGGTTGAAGAGGAAGACCGATGTACCTTTTCTTTTTCTTGTATTCCTTTTCCAAAATAATGAAATGAACTTTTCAATATTAATGAAAAAGGGCTTTGACCTACCTTTTATAAAATTTGTCTCTTAGTAAGTGCGATTGAAGCAACGACTTGAGTAAAATTACTCTTAACAGAAATGTGACAAAATAATTCATGCCTGTTATGCAAACAAAGTGGTTCTCATCAATCATTCTTAGTAAGACTAAATCCATATCTAATATACATTGGCATATGCATCATGATCATACATTTAATATTGCATTCGCTTATAAATTATCACATGCATTACATATTGTGAAACATAGATCCCCCACCTAAAGTCTACTACACCTAACTGAGAGAGAATTAAGAACAAAGAGAGAGCTCATTTGGAATCACATTATCAGAGAGAGCTAAAATTTATAAAGAATGAAGTTTCTTGAATGACCAATCTACTTGAGTAACTCTTAAGGTCCAAGAATAGGGAGGGAACATTTGCACAACCTCGTATGGAAGCACCACCAGCTCATGTTCCTCATACACCTCAAAACTTAAAGGTAAATTCAGTAACTTAGCAGCATTTTGTCCCTATCACTCCCATCTAGTCAGCTCAAACTCGGGTTACTATGGATTTGATAGCTTAAGGACCCTCTAATGATAGATCTACTGGTCCCATGAACTATAATAAGTGGGCTACTCTAGAAGAGAGATTAAGAATAATTGAAGGAAGTGATTTGTTTGACCCTAAATGAGCAGCTGCGTATGCTTGGTGCCAAACATTTTGGTGTTGAAGGGATTCAGAGTGTCAAACTTCATCAAGTATACCAGATTAGAATGCCCAAACACCCATCTCCGGATGTACTGCAACAAGATGACTAAAGTGATCTACAATGAGCAAATGCTAATCTATTTCTTTTAGGATAGTCTCACAGGGCTAGCACTGAGTTGGTATGTGAGATTGGACAATACCAGGATTAAGAAATGGAAAGACTTGACCGATGTCTTTCTAAAGCTGTACAAATTCAATATGGAAATTGTCTTGATAGAACTAGCATAATGACCATGAAGAAGGGAAGTCAAGAGTCAGTAAAGGCATATGTGCAAAGATGAAGAGATGAAACTACAAATGTTTAACCTTCTTTGATAGAAACGAATATGATAACTTTGTTTGCCAATACCTTCAAATCTTCTTATTATGAACATTTGATGGGTAGCTTGTCTAAGCATTTCTATGATTTTGTACATATTACTGAAAGGATAGAGCAAGGGATTATTAATTATTTAAATGATTATATTTGAATGTTGTACATTTTAGGACATTTTCACTCGCGCTAGGCATAATCTTATCTTATCTCACTTTTGATTATATAGACTAAGTATGTTGTGTATATCTTGGGTTTGTAGTGTATTCGTTGAACTTTGAATTATCGATTGTACAAATATAATTGATACTCTTTATATTTGTATTCCTATAAATTCACATACCCATGTTGGTTTTTATTTTCCTTTAAAACTCTCATAATTGCTATTATGTAATATCGTATGGATTAATGTGATTTGATAAGTATATTTGATGTGATTCAGATTTAAGATGATTGGATTGGAAATTAAAAGCGTGAATAGAAATGAAACAGATTTTAGTTAATAATTTAAGATTAATTTTCAGGTATAAGAGAGAATTTGCTGGAAATAAATTATAGGAGAGCTTAAAACGTGTATTTAAAAGCTGTTGCATTGGTTTGTCATTACAGCGAGTCTTGTTATAGCAGACTTACAAAGAAGAAAAAACATACAGCAAAGCAAAAAATCATGAACACTAGAAGTTACTAAGCAGAAGAAAAATAAGATTAACCTTGAAAAAACTGTGACAAGGTGGCATTACAAGGCTCTTCATGGAGCAAGAAGTAGGGAACAATGCCCTTTTTCTTCCAGAGTTGGAAACACAAAAACAAAAAGTACAAGATACTAGAATTATATAAATAGCATTTTCTCCCCCGTCCAGAGAAGTTCTCAACTATTCAGGTCTATCTGGCTTTTCTCGAGGGTTTGTCATTGAACTTCAGGCCTTTCCTTCTCAGGTAACAAAGTTATTTCAGGATTTTTACACTGTATAATGTTGCTGGATGGTATCAATATCCAAACCCTTGAGTTTAACAACCGATTCAACATGCCCCTTAAGTGTGT
>Ga0325403_1008152_pt1 | contig 10028 bp, 5 predicted proteins | sample PopdelMetagenome_19_FD_205665 | JGI IMG/M metagenome (GOLD analysis project Ga0325403, IMG submission 205665) | Populus deltoides microbial communities from Bellville, Georgia, United States - Xylem-PdKOR-R4 | ecosystem: Host-associated > Plants > Phyllosphere > Stem > Wood/Secondary xylem...
GGGTCCTCTCCTCTCCACTCTTCTTTTCTTTGGGAAAGTTTTGGACTTTTTTGAAACTCATTGATATCTTGCATTACGTTTGCAAAAATGTGTTCTTGAATTCACTCACGCCTTGTGTTGAATCTTGATTTTAGAGCTCTACGTATATTTGCAGAAATGGGAGAAGAGACGTGCAAGGAATGCAGGAGCTGGGAAGAGAAAATATATTGGACCCATTTCCAGTGCGTACAGTTCTCTCAGTTCCTCCATTCTGGATTTGATCAACGCCTGGTATGCTGCTTTGCTTCAGTCTTTCCGGATTGTGCTTTGTTTCGTAACTAAAGGGTGATCTCATAATCTTGTCTACATTGCAAGCTACTCTATAAATTATACCTCTTTGATTTGGTGAAACTAGTTCCACTAACAATCATGATCAAATTTTTATTTTAGATTCCCCCCCCCCTCTCTTCTGGACTTTTTGACTTCCATGTAGATCAAGAGATATATGCTTATGCTCATAAAAACTTGATTTGCATTTATTTATCAAGGTGTTTTAAAATGATGCATAATGAATTGATATATTATTGGAGGAAGCAGAATCAACAATGCAACCACCTTATAGAATTTTTTTTTTTGGAGGTTGAGAGATTGAAATCAGCTCGCATATTTCTGTTACTTTGCATCCCTCAATTTTTCCTTAAAGGTGGAGGTTCTAATTGTTTATGGAATTGTAGGCTATCCCTGAAATATTTGCTAGACATCTGAGAAAGAAGTTGCCTGATACTGTGAATCTTAAAGGTCCTAGTGGGGCTGCTTGGGAAGTTGGACTAACAACCTACAATAATACCCTATTCTTCAATCATGGTTGGCAAGAATTTGTCAAGGACCATGCTCTTGAAGAGAATGATTTCTTGATCTTTAAGTACAATGGGGAGTCGGACTTCGATGTCTTAATGTTCGATATGCAGAGCATGTGTGAGAAGGTTGCTCCATACTTCGTCAAAAAATATGAATCTGCAGAACGTGGCAATGGCTGTCGAACAAAAAGAAAAACTGTTAAAAGTTCTGTTGAAGTTGTTTATGCCTCTCCTAAGGGTGTAGTTGGAGGTTCTCAACCTGAGGAATTTAAAGACAATGATACTGATGAAATACCAGTTGGGCAACCCATTGTCTCCCGAGTTACTGACAAGAAAATCTGTAGGGGAATCAAGTCAACTGAGGCCACTGAAGAGGATGTTGTTGGAGGTTCCCAACAGGAGGAGTGTACATATAATGGTTCTGACACGATACCACCACTAAGGCAGCCTATTATCTCCCCAGTTGGTAAGAAGAAATTTTCAAGGGAAATTAAGTCAATCAGGCCTGTTCAATACTGGCGTGTTGTAAAAAGTAGAGGACCTTCTACTCGTGAGGAAATAGAGACTGAACCTGGTAGGTTTCTTTACATTTTTGTTCTTAAGAAGAGTGCTTGTACTATATCTTCTACTTTAGAGCTCCCCTCTAGGCCTCTTTCTTTCTGTCTTCTGCAGAGCATGTTCGAGGCCAATCTATTTGCTTATTTGTATTGTCATGTGATGGAAACATTCTGGTCCATCTTGTTATTTATTTTCAGGGTGCGTGTCCACTAACATGTGGTCCTGACGTGCTTAATGAAGTGTATTTCTGCTAGATGCACGAAAGTGTTAGATTGATGAGTTTTTATTGTTCCAATAGTTCCAATTCATGAATATTTCAGATGTTCAGTCCCTTGACCAACCAGTGGATACTGTGCACCATGCAAGGAAAGGAAGGAAAGAAACAGAGGAAGAGAAAAGGAATGCAATGCAATTGGCTGCAAGAGCCGTAACCGAGAATGGTTTCCTTATAGTCATGAAGCCCACACATGTGCATGGGAGATTCTTTGTGGTAAACATATCTTTCTTGACTTGTATCGTACCTTCTACCATGTATTGCCTTTTTTTTTCCTTTGTAATTCATATGCTCTTTTTTTTCCTTCTATGTATTGAGTCTCATAATGTTAATTGCTGCAACAGTTGGCATTGCATAGAAAACGCAGAATTTTGATCTTGTTTATTATATTTTGTGTTGCTTCATGCAGGCAATTCCTTCAGCATGGCTAGCTACACATCTTCCCATTAAAGGAAATCAAGATGTGATTCTACGTTTTAAAGATCGAGCATGGCACACCAGATTCTTCTATCACAAGTCTCGTAATAACGGAGGGCTGACTGGTGGGTGGAAGAAATTTGCCTTGGACAACAATTTGCATGAATTTGATGTGTGCGTATTTGAACCTCTGGACCTGGTAAACTACCCAATTATCCTGAATGTCAGCATCTTTCGTGTCGTCGAAGAAGTAAGTCCAATTACCTCACAAGATGACGAGAAAAAATCGCAGGGCCATGCATGATCGCACAATTCGTTTGGACTGTTTTATGCTAACTATTTTCTTATCAACTTAAGTATTCCAGACTAATGGATTTAGCTTTGGTAGTTGAAAGTTTGCTGTATGAACTTGACTAGATGAGGTTGTGATATATTGTATGTAAATACAAATGGTGATGTTTTCTTAATGTTTAATTTGATGGATTCCATGCTTGTATTGCAGTGGCTGGCTTGCTTTCTCCATCAATGATGGCCCCGGCTCTGTAATGCAGAGCCAATTTCAGGCTGGAAGTCAACAAACGGACCTGGGGATCAAGTGGGCTAATCGGAGGCCACGTTTATGGCCCTTTTCTTTATTTATTTTTCTCTATCTCTTTCTTTTTTCAATGGCCACGTTTATTAATTTTGTATAGTATTTGATCATACAATTAACCATCGGAAAAACTATAATGATAGAGCACAAACGGAAAATAAACCCTCGAAAAATTTATAGCTGGATTAATTTTCTAGAAAGGATCGGATCATTATCGATAAATAAATTATTTTTAAAATATAATTTGTAGCATTTAAAAAAATAAAAACTGAAATATTACACGATACAACTAAAAGACTTGAAAAACATTACAGTGATTTCGTCCATAACTAAAAGAATTGAAAAATATCATGGAACTTCATTGTTCATATGACCAATGAAGTCCCTCCTTTCTTTGATTCAATTCTTCTTTTTTTTCATTCTTTTTATTTTGATTTCATTCTTTTTTTATTTATCTATTTCATCCTTATATGTTTTTTAAAAATCATCTAAATTATTTTTAAATAGACCAAATTGATTAAGTCGTGTCAGGACAATTTTCATATTATTTAATTTTAAATCTAAGTTAGACAAGAAGTGAAGTTGAGAGGTTTATTTCCTGTTAATTTTATCCTCTCTTTTTTTCTCATTTTCATCCTTAGAATTGTTTTCATTGAGCGATGGGGTTGCCTTTAGACTAGTTAAGTCAATTGTGTTATATTGGAACAACTTTCACGTAGTTTAATTTTAAACTTAAGTTGAATAAGAAGTTAGGTCGAGAGATTTTTATGTTAATTTCATCTTTTTTTTTTAATTTTATTCTTAGATTTTTTTACCAGTCGGATGGATTGTATTTAAACTCATTACGTCAACTAGGTTACGTCAAGTTAATTCTCACATAATTTAATTTTAAACTCGAATTAAAAAAGAAGTCGAATAGAAGGTTTGAAAATTAACATGTTAGGCTAGGTTTACTAACAATATTAAATAGTTTTTTTATAGAATATATATTTTTTATCACGGTAAAAAAAAAATCTGCAACATATTACAAGCTTGTAAACTACTTTTTTTAAAAAAGAATTTCTTACAAGATCATGATTCTCAATTAATTAGAATGGAAATCATGTTTCTCATCGTGATATCAAGAAATTATATTAGAGAAAGGAAAAAACTCTCGCAGTTCCACAAATCCCTCAAAATAGAAGATTCAGAATACAAAATTAATAATATTTGTTATGATTAAAATTTATTGAATTCTACATTGACGTGAAAGGTATATAATATTTCCATTTAAAGCTTGCCAAAAAATAATGTAGGAGTTTTTTAAGAAAAAATAAATATTTTTTAGTTAATTCTATTTTATTTTTATTTTCCCGTTATTTATTATAATGCTTTTCTATTTTATTTCTATTTGAAGAAATATTTTTCCTAATTTATTTTTTATATTCAATATTACAACGGTTTTTTAGTTTTTTCTATATAAAAGATTGTAATAGTCTTTTGACAAGTAGAGACATGAATAATTACAAACTAAATATTTTGAGTGTTTTCTTATAGAGATAATAATTTAATCTGAATTCAATAAATATAGACTCGATCTAACCTGAATAGGTGATAGATAGTTACCTTACTATATGGATAATGGATAGGATATTGATATTATCAAACTCTAACCTGAAACACGCTCAAACCTATCCAAAATATATATTTATATAATATAAATATATTTGTAGATCATTTAGATTGTTATTAATAGATAATGGGTTAACCTAAATCTTTTTTTTTTGGTTATTTTTGTTATTTTGTTTTTAGTTTCACCATTCAATATTGAATTGTTTGATAGTTGAACTTCATATTTTATTCAACTTGCTTTTGTTAATGATTTTTTTACATATTATTGGCATGTATAATTATTTGATTAAATAAAATAATTATTCTAAAAAACAGTTATTAAACAAAACTGAATACATGGACTGTGTTGTGAGATTAAATATCTTAATCTTAGTTATCTCTTTATTAAATTTTGATATATTTAATTGGATGCGTGTATAAGTATTTTAATTTATGATAAAAAAATATCCAAAAAACATGTTAAAAAAGCTTGCTTTTTATTTTTCTTATTAAAAATAAAAATTTTCAACCCATGACTAAACATGAATCAGATAACTAATTTACTATACAATATGTGACACCTAACTCGATTAAGTTCCAAGCAAGCAAGATAAAAGCTAATTGGAGTCACCCTATTTCAACTCTTGGATTTAAAACTTAGAGATCCTGAAGCGATGACATTTTAAAAACAAAAAATGCTAGTGTAGAGTGTGTTTGGTAATACGATAAAATGTGCTTTTCAAAAAAAATTTTAATTAAAAATATATTAAAATAATATTTTTATATTAGCACGTCTAAAATTATCAAAAGACAGTTAAAAATATCAATTTAATAATTTTTAGAAAACAATACTTTGAAAAATAAGAGTCTTTTGGGAACTTAGCACAATTAAAAAATAATTTTAGTAAAATAAAATATGCAAAAAATATTTAAGGATTAAGCATGCTTGATCAAGTTGTAGATAGCATCTCCGACTCTCGAGTCGCAGAAAGGATTTGAGACGCTTCTAACAGACTCATCTTGGAAAAGTCTATTTTACCATTAAATCCTTACCTCAAGAAAAACAACAATTTGCACAATTCAAATAACCGGTTTTTCAGTATCAAAACACAATTCACATAAGCAACACAAAACATCTTCAATTATAAGAAATAAAATTAGACTCACAATTAACATAATATAATATTTTATTAAAATTAAACTAACTGATCTATTTATAATTCTCATAACATATAATAACATGTAACTATATCTACTAATCATCTAAGCTCGAAGAAGGGTTTGAAGCACTCGTGAACGGGTCAGGAGCATCATCAAAACTCGTCCAACTAGAGGACAAATATGTAATATCCATGTAAATATGAGGCGTACCAATATCACCCTAGCTCATGGATGGACCTAGGACTCTTATGGATGGGTTTAAGACGCTCAATGATGAGCCTGAGATGCTCGTGGACTGGTCTAGAATGCTTGTGGGTGGATCAACTTCCCCAACACTCCCACGATAAGCAATATCATTTTCTGCTAATGCCACTTCAAAATGCTTAAACTCCCCATCCTCTTGAAGTCCATCACGACACAAATTGAACATAGTATTGTGACCACAATACATCCTATCTCATCGACACATTCACAAATAATCTTTGTTGCTTTTTGAGCCTCTTATACTAAGTAATGAAAATATTTACATACATTAAAAATCAATTAGTTGTCATCGTCCATAATAAAATTAAAATGGTATTTAATAAATATTATATGTAAAACAATATTACATACTAATCGATTATGTCTAGAATATCATCAGATTGTATGGACTCCTCGGGAAACATAACCACGTAGGGGTAATGAAATGACATGTAATGGGTAGATACCATCTCATGTATGTATCTACATCAATCATCAAATGTTGCTTCTTAAAAACTTTGCTTTGTACCTACCATAAAGGTGAATATCGTCAATACTAATTAGAGGATGAAAATATTGAAAACTATTAATTGAAGCACTAAATGTCTAAAATGCTCTCCTAAATATTGCTTTATTGCCATAAACCATTTTATGATCCCAAGTGACAATTGTTCTTATATTTGAATCTCTAAATGCCAATAACGTTCTAGATAGGTTTTGAAATAACTCTTTGTATGTACCAATTAATCGCTCTAATATTTTCTGTTTAACCATCCATGCCTTCCAATAGGTGATTTCATGCCTATAATCCCTCTCTGTAGTACCTTGAATCATTGCAATACTCGTACTTAACTCTTTTTTTATAATTGTCAACATCAACTCAGTAATTAGTTTGGAGTCAATCTAACGATGGCGTTGCAAAACAAGAGGATTCCAATATATGTGTGGCCCTTTTAATTTTGAAATTTTCCATGAATTAAACTTTTGGTAATATCCTCTACGCAAATATCATCTACAAACTAGTTCCCGAACACATTGCAACTAAACATAAATTTTAGTTGAATGATGGACCTTACTGCAATAAATTCTTTATATGCCACCACTAAAACTGCATTAACACGTTTAGACTTGTCTTTGAATTTTTTTCGAACTTCTAATTCATCAATTATTCAAATAGAGCTCCAATTTATTAATCTTATTAATCCTCGCAAACCCAAACATTGAGTTCACACTCTTGTCACTACAGATTGGTACACTGATATAACAAACTTGACTGATCTCGGTTTGCAACATTCTCCAAGTAATTTCAACTTTTATTTCAAATACATTCCAGTCAAGTCAATCACATATGATTCTAGATAACTTGTTAAGGGCATATCTAATGTAGTTATTAGAGATTCATATGATTCTAAATAACTCGTTAAAGGACATATCTAATGTAGTTATTAGAAATTCATGGCTTCCTCCATTATAAGTGATACCATTGTCGGTATTAACAATGATACTACAATGAAAGCATAATATTCCTAAATTACTAAATATTTTATGAAATAACACAACAAAATACAATTCTTATTTATTGATATCTTAGCGTTAATCAATGTGCATAATTTATCAACAAAATCATAACAATAACTTGAATTCATCAAATTAATCAGCAAACACCTCAATTCATCAAATTTCACTACCATAACAAAATTATCAATCAAACTCATATATTTCATTGCTCATATTATTATTTTATTTGTCATTCCGTATAATCTATAATTTAACCTAAATCAACATTGACTCTTTCAAAATAATTTAGTTAATTTATGATCAATAACAACCCAAAATCATTGATTATTTAACAAAATAACCTAATTAAAAACTTAAATTATATTTAATGAACCTATTCTCTAATTCAAACCCCTAACATTCAATAAAATCAAATCAACACAAATTAAGCATAAATTACATCAAATTTATAGAGGGGGAAATGTTCAATATACCTCTAAATATAGAATATGGGTGGTGACGATGACCAATGGTGGCTGTTTTGGCTGGAAAAGGATGAGTTGCCACGATGGAGATAGAGAAAGATGGCTGATAATCTGGGGCTAAGGATAGAGTGGGTGATCTCGTGCTATTGTGAGTGTGTTTCGCGATGGGGAGAGAGAGAGGAAGGTTGCTAATGGCAGGGATAAAGGAGGGTTATGTTATTGTGCGGAGAGAGAAAAATGAGGAAAGAAGAAAATAAAAGGGAAGACAGAGGCTCTCTGGGTTTTAATTTTGAATCAAGGGGATGTTTTGGAGCGTGGTTAAAAAAATTTGAATTTTTTTATGCTTCAAATTAATTTTTATGGTGCTTTTAAATCATTTTGATGTGCCGATGTCAAAAATAAATTTAAAAAAATAAAAAATATTATTTTAATATATTTTTAAATAAAAAATACTTAAAAAAATAACCTCTATTATTATTTCAAATACCCTCTAAATAACATATGTTGCAAATGACAACCACGAAATACGACTAACAAATAATATATAGGACTCGCGTGTTGTAAATTGTATTTACAACTCATTAAACTTGCTAGACCTTCAAAATATTTTCTCAAATGTTCTTTATTTTTATTTTTTTTCTCTTAACTTTGCTAAGAAAACAAAAACAAAAGTCGAAAAACAGGTTGAAAAAAAAACACATTGAAATTAATAAAGAGACAGGCAGGGATTCCGAACGAATAATCCCAAGGCCCAAGGATCCGAGCGAGCAACACGTGTTGGCTCTTCGTTTCATGTCCCTGTCTTGTTCTCTCTCTCTCTCTCTCAGCACTGACTTCTCGTTCGGTTAGTTCTTACAAAATTTTGTCCCCTTTGCTGTCCATCTTTCTCACACTTTCTCCCTCCTATCTTTTATTGAAAAGGTAATTTATCTTTTTACCCAAAATTATCGAAAGCATTTATCACGAAAGACAGTAGTAGTTGTGGTTGTTGTGTAATCGTAAAAAGTCCCACAATGTTGTTTGTTTGCAGTAAAAGAAAGTAATTATGAATAAATTTACATCCTCTCTTAATTTTGAAGATTTGTTTGGCTCATTCTAGTCACTTTCCGATATCCAGAACAGCAGTAAGTTCAGCAAGTGGGAATGGGAGAAGAAACATGTGAAGATTGCAGAAGCTGGGAAGAGGAACTGTATTGGACCCATTTCCAGTGCACCCATTTTTCGCAGATTCTAGATGCTGGTTTTGGTCATCATCTTGTAAGTTTTCTTAGCTACGAGCCTATGGGTTTAGGGTTTCAGGTGTTTTGTCTGATTTCCTATCGTGGTTTTGTTTTAGGCTTTCAGGGGTTTGTCTGTTGTTTTAGTTAATTGTGGTTTTGTCACGATGCGATAATAGCCCATTATTAAACGAATTTTCAGGGTTATCTGGTTTTGTCTCGTAACATTAATTTGCATGAAAATGAGTAGGGAAAAGTGGCTAATTTCACTAATGCTGGCAAAGTTTCTTGTATATATATATATATATAAGAGTGATGTTAAGTTTACAAATGAGTAACATATTCTGCTCTTGCCGTTGAAATGTGCTCAACCGAACTAAATTTTACTCTCTAAAAGTTTGATGCATTAAAGGATTGAATAAAATAACTTTCTTGCTTTTCTTAATTTCGCGGCCCCTTGCCAAAAACTAGCAATCCTGCTTGTTGAAATGCGTAACGTGATTCATATCTAGGTCCTTGCTGTCCCTTATTTGAATCATTTTGTGGATACTCTTTTCCTTCTAGTCTCCTTACTGTTTTCTGAGCTGCCTTTTACGTTTCATATGCATCTGGATTCTAGCAATTGGATCCTTGGACTATTCTATTTTGGCCTCAATAAATTTGATGTTCTAGAAACTTAAATGTTTATGTGACATTATTTTATAACTAATATTTTTAACTTTCACCAAGGATATGGAATGATATGTGAACATGGCTGATATATTTTTTATTCATGATGCTAAATCATAGCTGGCCATATTGCCACTCTGTGTTTAAATTGCAGCCGATCCCTGAAAAAGTTTCTAATCATTTGAAAAAGAAATTGCCCGAAAATGTAAATTCTTAAAGGTCCTAGTGGCGGTACTTGGCAAGTTGAACTGACCACAGATGATGACACCATGTTCTTCAAAAATGGCTGGGAAGAATTTGTAAAGGACCATTTTCTGGAGGAAAAAGATTTGTTGATCTTCAAGTACAGCCGGGACTCATGTTTTGAAGTTCTAATTTTTGATGGACAAAGCTTGTGTGAGAAGGCAGCTTCATATTTTGTCAGAAAATGTGGGCACCGAGAACGTGACAGTTTTGTCCATGCAAAGAGGAAAACTGTAGAAGATTCTG
>Ga0325403_1008157_pt1 | contig 10026 bp, 2 predicted proteins | sample PopdelMetagenome_19_FD_205665 | JGI IMG/M metagenome (GOLD analysis project Ga0325403, IMG submission 205665) | Populus deltoides microbial communities from Bellville, Georgia, United States - Xylem-PdKOR-R4 | ecosystem: Host-associated > Plants > Phyllosphere > Stem > Wood/Secondary xylem...
GTGTGGCGGGTTTAGTCGAGTTACCCGGGTTGACTTATATTGTTTTCTCTTGATTTTTTAATGACCTTTTTTTTTCAATTTTATCATTTTACATTAAATTATTTTTCCTTGATCTTTGTTATTTTTTCACTTTTCTTAATGTTTATTTATTCCAAGAGCTAGCTGGTAAAGTTAACACGAATGGACTCAAGGTTTTTTTTATGTTTTTTTATTGAACTTTGAATTTCTTTTTACTAGGTCAACCTTTTGAAATTCTTTTTTTATCCTGATCTCATATCGCGAGTTGTTGGTTCATCAAATTATCCTAAGTTGACTCGGGTTTTCTTCCTCGGTGTTTTATTTTTTAAAGTTTTATTTTTCATTTTCATCTTTGACATTAGGTTATTAGGTCTTGAACTTTATAATTTCCTTTCATTTTTTTTTCAGTCTCATATCCCAAACCATGTTTTAGTTAATTTAACTCAAGTTGTCTCAGATTATCGTCACTTGAATATTCCTTTTTAACGTTGAAAAAACTTTGGCTTGACTCGCGGCATAGCATAGACCACTTATCTAGTCTAGTCATAAACAACAATCCTAATAACACCATCCTGTAGCCAAACCATAACAAAACCTTAGATTTTGCAGCCCCTACACCCACACCAACACCTACATAAAGCAACCTTCAAGCTACCCATGAAAAGGCAAGTAGAAAAAATAAAGAAGAAAGAAGAATATGGTTTTAAATGGAAGTAAGGAATAGCCCTAAAAATCCCCTCTATTGATTAGTAGTGTGAATCATTGCTAGCAATTAAAGGAAGGAATTTGAACAACTTTCTCTACCATCTTTGGCTACTTCAATGTCAACGCGTGAGGTGCAAACACTGTCGACCACACACACAGTCCATGGTCAATATGTGTTGAGTCAAACTTTCTGCAAATTCCAAGGATAAAAATGTCTTTTTACTACCCATTTTATTGTCAAAATATATTTTCTATATTTTTTTCATAAGAGTATATAAAGTGTCTGGATCCATATCATTGTTTGGCAACCCCTGTCGTATGAAACTGCGATGATTGATTTTACGAGTGAAATAAAGTTGGAATCAATACCCTACAATGAAATTTATAGGATTGAGATGACTTTGATTTATCCGAGACATAATAGTTAGATCTTGGTGTTGAAATCTTGTATGTGAGCATGTGTGATTACTTGTTTAAACTTGTGTTAAGAAAGGTTTTCTAGTAACTAACTTTAAGAAAGGTTGATTTTTTTTTCGTTTGCCTTGAGCGTTTACATGTTTATATATATAGTAATGACGGGTGAAGACAATTGAAATGTTTGCTTGTTGTTTGCAATTTGTGAATGATTTTTATTTTTTCTCTATCAAGTGGCTATCAAATCTTGAGGACATGGTTTATCTGATTTTTTTTTTCTATATTTTTATCATTGTAAATCATAATGCTCCTCGACCGCAGTCTAAGATCAAGTCATTTGTATTGTAGACTTCTAAAAGTGAGTTCTCCTCCAAGTTCATGAGTGGTTCTTCACCTAAACATGTAGCACTTTGCTCACTATCGTGCTTAGTTGTCCCATTCAATTACATTTAACTTGAAGCTAAGGCATGTCATGTAACTTGAATAACCTTAACGCCAAATTAGGCGAAAGCCTCTTTTTTTTTGGTTAAAATCCTTAAGTCATTCAAATTTCCCCCAATCCACTAATATGCAACGAGAGTTAGCACATAACAAAACATTGTCAAACTAACCTAGGGTTTTGAAAACTTTCAATTCAACCCTCAAAATTTGAATGTTTTTATAATAATAATTCATTTGCAAACTAAAAATCTCTCTCTCTCTCTCTCCCTCTCTCTTAGTAACATTATATTCTCTTTAAACCTTCTAATAAAACCTTAGCGCTTTCTAAATTTACGTTTTCTTTTCTTTTTTTTTTTTTTTGCATCCCTCCCCATTCCCTTTTACGAAATCCTAATTCTACCCCAAAATCATTTCATTTTGGAGTCATGCAATAATTTGCTAGGTTGGTTGACCATGCCAATTAGAACACCCCCAAGGAAAGCCACTACAATTTTTAATTTCGTTGTGGAGAAGGTACGTAGAAATGATTAAGTTTTGAAACCAGAGAAAAAAAATTTCGTTCTCAAGATAACGTTCAACGAACCTAAGAAAGGAGCAAACATTAATGATTTGGATATCAAAATAAAATAAAGAAAAGGAAAGAATTCTAAGTTAATTAAAAAAAAAATCTCAACTAATTAATCATGTTACCCATGTTTGGATAAATTGTGTACTACCTTTAGCCCCACAAACGCATCTTGTCCTAGATCTAATGGGGCATGGTTCTGGGGTTTCTGCATGTAATGTAAGAAAAGAATGCTCCGAGTCCAAGACTTTAAGACCCACAATTAAGCTTAATCAAGGGGGATTAAGCAATAAATTGTCCCCCATACTGCATGTTTATCCCCCCATAAGCAGTACTGCCACCTCCCGGCCACATGAACAAGAACAATAACAAGAAAAAGGTCTAGGTGCCTAATACAAACACACACACACACACACACACCTTTTACCACATGCACTGAAATTGAGTATTTCTTTGGTCAACTCGTAATGATGATGGCCATGATGGATCGCCATCGGCGTCCCTGATTAAAGAAATGCGCTTTTCCTGAGATTTATTCTATGTTTGACAACGGTTAATGAAAGAGGCTGATGCCATGTTCACATACCAAGATATTGTAGTACAGATTTAGATTTGATGAAGAGAATAAGAATATCTTGAAGTTGTTCCCAGGCATTATCATGTAGCCATGACTTCTCTAAATTAGCTTTGAAGGATGCGAGGAAGGAATACCCTCTCTAATCATATGCGCAGAAAGTGTCCCATAAAGGAATATATATGGCCAGATTCTGACCTGTTGAAAATGACAATCTCAAATAAAGTTGCACTGTTGTTAAAACGGCTATTACAAATATATGAAAAGGCCATACATAGTCCTTTATGGCCTTCAAAGGACACCCCAACGAAGGTTCTAACTTTTAAATTCTAATCATGAGAGAGGTGATTGTGAGTGCTGTTGAAAAATTATTTATGGGATTTTCTTTTATTTTTAGATTAATAATTTTGATTAAGAGATGGTTAATTTCTTGATTGATATTTTATAAAATTCCATCGCATCGATCCAGACATGAAGAATGCATACCATTAACTTCATGAGTTTTACGAAAATTAATGGAGAAAAAAATTGAAAATAGGATGAAAATACAATTAATTAATAAAAAACTTGAACACACATAGGTTTACTCTTGCAAAGTATGCACATAAGAAAAAACAACTAAAACATTAGTACCAAGTTGAAAAACATGAAATTATATATAACAAAATTCTTTGAATAACTTTTTCTTAGCATGAATTTATTATAAATTATTTTTACTTAAATGGACTCTTATTACAAATTAACTTTAGTTTAATGTGGATATTCTATATTTTTAGTAACATGTAAAAGCAGGGAAAAAAAATTATCTCTTAATTATGTTGGATCAACACACATCAAGATCGATCCTTCAATTTGTTACAAAATTTATGATAGTATAAAAGTTGGATAATGTATAATTTAATCCCTTGTTATTACTTAATTAAGTCTATTTAAAAAAAAATTATGAAATTAAGTGATACAATAGTATTTCTTTAAGAAATTGAGAATAGTTAGGAATTTTAATTTATATGCATCAAGAAAATAAATATATCATATATTTTTAAAACTTTTATTATTTTATTTCATGATATAATTTTTCTATATCTAATACACTTGAATAAAAAAAATCCATATCAAGTTTTAAAGAATATATTGCTATAAGAAATTATATAAAATTTAGATTATGTATTTTCCATGTGGATGAGATTTGTTGCTATTTCTATTCAAACACAATAGTAACAATAAAAATAATTATAATTAAAATATCTACAATAACAAATAAATGAGATTATAAATAATAAAGCTACTAAATAATTGATTATATACGAATAATCATAAACTAAAATTGTATTACCTTTACAATGAAGGGGCATACAAAAATTTGTGGCATAATAGTAACAAATGATGAAGTACTTGCAATTATAATAAAAAAAAAATTTCTTTCTTAGAAAATAATAGATATACCACCTACAACTTTATTTAGATATTACTAATTCTCAATTATAATAAAATAATACGTGCTAACTTAACTACACTAGAAGGATTATGTCCACACACAATATCAAATGAGGTCAACTAGGAAGTCCAATATCAAGACCTATTATAGGCAAACTCTATTTATAATAAAGCTAGATCTCATTGCTTAAACTTGTCTCCTACCAAACTTTGCAGTAGATTTCCTAGATTATGGTTAACCTCTTTTGTTTATCTATATTTGAGGATGATAAACACTGTAAAAATTTAACTGAGTATCAAGCTTTTCCAACAAACACTTCTAGTAATTGCTTATAAAATTCATATCCAATTGAGATAATGGACTTAAGAACCCCGTACAAGTGAACCAACTCTCTAAAGTAAAGATGGACTATTTGGTAAGCAGTCGTGGTCTTTTAAGATTCAATAAAATAGGTCGTCTTTCGAAACTTATCCACCACTATAAAGATTGAATCTATAACATGGTGGGTATGAGGTAAGCAAGATATAAAATCGATACTAAAATTTAATTAAAGAGCATCTAGAACATGAAATAAAGTATACAACCCAACATTAATCAAAGCATCTTTGAACTCCTAATAAATGACACATCTCTTCACAAAGTCTGATACTTAATCTGGAAGTTTAGGCTAATAGTAAGTTGATAATAGTGGGGTTAGAGTCTTATCACGTATAAAATGATTATTGCCATGTAACTCACAAATGATATGTTCCCCCAAAGAACATTCTAGGATACACAACTTCACACCAATGAATAAATAAACTTTCACAAATACAAAATCACCTTGCTTACCTTCATTTACCAACCTAGCGTAAATCTTCCAATGAGAGGAGTCTCCTAAGTACAACTCCTGGTATCAAATTTTACCACTTGAATACTCTTAGTACTGAGTAGAATGACTCTTCTATTAAATACACCAATAACCTTGTTAATACTCTTAGTGCTTAGTGTCAAGCCTCCTTACCACCACATATATCCAATAATGGATATGGAATCATTACAAGTTATGGATAATAGTTATTGTCATAAATATCTTCTTATTTGACATGGAATCCTTATAGAATAGGTAAGCCAATAGCTTCCACACATACTTGTAAAAGCATTAAGGAATTCTTGTTTTAACTAGAATCCATAATACACAAGGAAAGAATGTTTCTTCAATTTTCACACATTTCTGATAGATTTCAGTCCTGACTTCAAACATCTTGTTCTCTCTTTTACAAATGAATTAACAGGTCTATCATATATCTCCAAAAAATTATAAATGTCTACTTTTCAATCCAATTGGATTTTTAGCAAAATTTTTTTTTGTAGCTTTAGATATAGTCCAAACAGTAAAGAAAGGTCTAGGCAGGTAGATTTAACACGATTCATCTAGTAATTTCAATCCTCTAAAATAATTCATTACCAAACTCTAATTTATCTAAACTTTTATCCTAATATATATAATCATGTCTAGAAATGCCTGTAAAATATTCAGCCCAATCCAACAGTCGAATTAAATGTTATACTTAATAGTGTAAAACTAGACAGTAGGAGATTTTACGCCAAAATCTAAATTTGATAGTGCTTGGATCATATAATTCTCTCTCTCTTTAAGATGATTTGTCCTTGAGTCACCAATAGGTATAATGGACAATTCTTTAGCTTTTTGTTGAAGTCTTTGGAGTTCTTTTATTGCCTACACTTACCTCCAATAACATTGTATGAAAATAGTAGTTATTAATAATTTCAAATATGGTCACCTTACTAACCACTTCCATACTTCTTCTTTTTTTACATTGTAATTGTGGACTCACATTGTTGTAATACCATTTCAGCTTCACTTTTATTTTTCAAATTCATTTGGTCTTAAATCCATCATATGCTTAGCCTTCCTAACAAATTACCAAGGTTTCCCTAAAAAGATGTGACTTATATGTATTGTAACCATATCACACAAAACCTCACCATCACACTTCCCCATAAAAAACAAAACCAAGATCTACTTATAAGGTCTATTATACTTAATCATACATAATTTTAGTTTACTAAAAAGAGTAGTGCCATAACCTATTTTTGGGTTATTCTTAAAAATTTACTCTTTTTTCTTTTAAAATAAAAATAAATAATAATAGTAAGAAAACTGATATTTTAAAAAAAGCAAGCTGAAGAGAATTCCAAATATACAGAAATCAAGCTGAAATTTTTTAACAAATTAAGAGCCTAATCATACCTTTTTGTACCAAAATTAAGCCCGGGGATATAATTAGATTTTTAATATGCCAATTTGATTTAATCATGAGCCAAATTAAGAATTTAATTATGTTTAAGAATTAATTTGGGTTCAATTAAAATATTTAATTAATTGCAAAGACTTAATTATACTTTAAAATGATCAAATTAATTTTATTAGGGGTTTAAATGGTCAAACATTGTGCTTGGGCGCCCAATTTGAGCTTAATTGAAGAAATTTACAGTCAATGACCTTTCTATAACATGTGTCGAACTATAGGGACAAAACTGAATGAAATAAGTGGTGAAATTAAAGAAATTTAAAAGTTTAATGGTCAATTAGGGACTAAATTGAATGAAATCAGGGGTGAAATTGAAAAAATTTAAAAGTTTAATGGTCAATTAGGGTTAAATTGAATGAAATCAGGGGTGAAATTAAAATAATTTAAAAGTTTAATGGTCAATTAGGGATTAAATTGAAGAAATCAAATATCAATGACTAATGTGAAAATGATGCTAGAATTCAGGGCTGGAATTGAAGTTCAGCAGGGATAAAATTACATAAAATTGCAAGTTTGAATCCAATTAGAGGTGTAATTAAGAGAAATCACAAATCAAAGGACTAAATTAAACTTTACCAAAATAGCGCTATTTTGGATACTATTCATCTTCTTCTTCAATTTTCACCCGAAAAGACTACTTAGGGGGCTACTTTTCAAAGGAATTTAATATTTTATCTCTCCACCAAATTTGACAAAACTTGCACAAACATGATTGCCTGACATTTGACTACACCTCGGTATAATCCTTTGTGGCCGACTGACAATATAGTGGTCATGGAGGTGGCTCAAAGAGGCTAACTCAGGGAGCTTCCAATTGTCAAATTTGACAATTCATGATGGCTACTTTGAGCCAATGATTAGGATCCTTCGGAGTTGAATCAAGGGCTAAGATTTGGCACCATTAAAGACAAAATGTTTCTCTTCCACCCCATATAAATAGAGGTGGATTTCATGGTCTAGCATAAAGAAAGGAGAGGCCAAAATTGAACAAAAACCAACCCCCTACCCCTGTCTTTTTTTTCCAGCATCTTGTTTCCCTCTCTCTGCCGCATCCACCACCTTATACATTACCAAAACCAGCCACCAACAGACCAGCTCCTTCCCCATCACCACTATGACCGATAGCTCCCCCCTTAACACTATTGTGGTAACCACCATCTTCAACAACCCCAACCATTTCTACTTTTTCCTCCAGTAACAACCACCAACAAACCAATTCCTCCGTCGACGCCACCACCAACCTCATGTCAACCTCTCGTCACGAGCAGCCAGACCACCACAACACTCGCTAGCCTAGGTAACTTTCTTCTTCTTCCTTTTTCTCCCCTTATTAATGTAGTTGTTACATGTAGAATTCTTTTTACGTGCAACAACAGAATTAATTAACATGGTCGCTAGGCTAGGCCAATGACCACATGGGCTGGACGCGTTCTAGACCAGCCAAGATGGCTGGGCCGGGTCCAACTCATCCCTAAAAAAAGAAGGGGTCAAGTCTATTGGGTCGTTGTCGACCCAACTCAAGTCGGCTGGGTCCGGCCCAAATGGTTGGCCAGGACCCAACTCAATATATTTATAATAATATAATAATATTAAAAAAACTTCAAATTATTCAAAGGGCATTTTAAAATATTTATGAATCTCTCGCATGTTTTTTTAACAATTTTGCATAATATCAGGCTGTAGATTTTCACTGTAAGAAATCGATCCGATATTAAAAATACCTGGTTTTCCTCTATATTTAAAAAAATCAAAAAATGAATTTTCATTTCAAAAAACAAAAAAAATAATTTGTTTTATACATACAGTCAAATTATAAGAGTTTTTCCAAACATATTTTCTAAAAGATAAAAATCACAACATTTTCATCATGCTTTCTTAAAAAGATAGATATCGTAACCAGTTTTTGATTATCCATTAAAGTTCCGTCAAAATAAAAATAAAAAAAAACATAACAATTATTCTATTCGGAATGTTGGGAATTAGTTATATTTAGGAAATAAATGCGATACTATAATTTGAACTTTAGAACGATTAGGATTTCATCCAATAAGTTTAAGACTCTCTCACGAAGGAAGATTTGCCTTACACCTTAGAAAAGACCAATGAATAGAAACTTGACCTAGAAAAACAATCAAACAACAATGCAACTTACCTCATGTAGGGTGCACTAGGGGTGATGTGTTTTCTCCTTACATAACTATTCCTTTACCCAAACTCTCGTAAACCATAGGTTTCCTAATAACCATAATATTAGGTGACGACTCCTGAACCTTATAATCATCACTTTATGATTATACCTAAACCCTCTTTTCAACATACACCTCTCATAAGACTAATCTGCCATTCAACGTTACCCTGCGATAATTAGTACTAGCTATCCTAGCACAACTTTCATAATCTATAATCAAACTATGCATATTATTTTGTACATGGAAACACATATGAAAAATATTCTCCTTTTGGCTAAAAGTTTCACCCTAACTAAAACTAATATTCTTTCAGCTTTGATTCTGCCCAAATCAATCTTTATTACCAATGGATGCAAATTTATGGTCATCATCATCATCATCATCATCATCATCATCATCTATATTTGTGTTTTCATCCATAAAATCAACAAACTTAGTATTAACATTTTGTATAGCCTTTCAAATAGGGTTTCGTATCCGATCAGCCCCTATTTCTAGTTTGTCTATCCCATTATTATTTTTATCATCAAAGCCATCTCATCTTTCAGATTCTTCATCACCCTAGTCAGAAGCTCAAGTTATCAAGCGAAAGCTTGCATCTGAAAGGTGTTCTCTGCTTTCGGTGTCGTGGAGTCATTATTTTCAGACATCTTTGAATTTGTAAAAATTGGTTAGCAGCAAGCAAAATATATGCTCACAACTCTCATTTTTTCACACAATTCAAGGATTTTTACCTAATTGTTTTCACTTTACCTTTTATCTCTCGACTCACATTCTTGCGGTTCTTTCAAAACTGAAAACCAATTAATCAAAGTCAATGGGTATCATGACATAATCCAAATATATATAAAGTGACTCAAAAATCAATAAGATAAAAAAATCAAAACAAAACTATGATTATGATTTCGCGAGTAACAAAGGGAATTTGTACAAAATATGGATGATATGAAGACTCAAAATAAAAAAGAAAAACAATTGATGGAAACATTTATTTGACTCCTAAATAACCCAAATATAACAAAAATAGATTAAATAGGTCAAAACAAATATTAGTTGTTGTTACTCAATTTTGGACCCCACGTGCTGGAGATGGTGTATACCTCTTTTGAACAGAGTGTAGGAGTTTAGCTCATATTCGCCAGAAGATTTGATAAAAGCACAGAAAGAAATATTTTGTTTTTTTGAAACCTTGTTTGAGCTGTTTTCTGCTCTTTTTATCCTTCCCCTTTACTACCAAAATCATCAGGTTCTCTTAGGTTGATCAGGAGTCTTCATAATGCTAAATTCATTCTTTTTTTATTTGGTCTTTAAGGTTGAATAAATCCCTCAGAATTTGCACTAAAAAATGGTTATGCTGCTGTCGTAAGTTT
>Ga0325403_1008161_pt1 | contig 10024 bp, 9 predicted proteins | sample PopdelMetagenome_19_FD_205665 | JGI IMG/M metagenome (GOLD analysis project Ga0325403, IMG submission 205665) | Populus deltoides microbial communities from Bellville, Georgia, United States - Xylem-PdKOR-R4 | ecosystem: Host-associated > Plants > Phyllosphere > Stem > Wood/Secondary xylem...
GGGACGGGGTCGGCGACCGCGGGGCGCCTCGTGCTCACGCTGCGGGGCCGCCTGCTGGCCGACGCCGTCGTCCGCGCCCTCCTCGGCTGGGACGACGAGGCCGCGGGCGCCGCCTGAGCACCCGCGGCCACGGGCGACCGGCTCAGCTCACCGCACGAGGCGCCAGCTGACGGGGTAGCGGTGGTCGACGCCCTGGTTCGCCTTGACCGCGGCGATGATCTCGAGGACCAGCGCGGCGACGCCGACGGCGAGCGCCAGCGGGACGATCAGCAGCAGCGCCAGGCCGAAGGTGATGATGCCCAGCACGATGCTGAGCAGCAGGACCGCCAGGGCCACGGCCGTGACGAGGATCTGGAAGTTCAGCGCCTCCACGGTCTGGCGGCGCACGAAGACGCCGCGCTCGCGGAAGACGAAGTACAGGACCAGGGGACCGATGACGCCGAGGTAGACGGTGCCGCCGGTGGCCGGGGTCAGCACGACGCCGGCGACGATCGCCGAGACGTGCGCCAGGCACGCCCAGAGGCGCTGGTCGGCCGGGCTCATCTCACCCGCCGGCGCGTACCCCGGTCGCGGGTGGCCCTGGCCCTGCTGCGGGTACCCCTGGGCGCCGGGAGGCTGCTGGCCGTAGCCCTGGTGCTCGGTGGGCTGCTGCCCGTAGCGGGGCGCCTGGGGGGCGCCGCCGTGCTCGTCGGGCTGCCGGGCGGGCTGCTCGGACACGTCTCCTCCTCGGTCCCGGGAGGTTCCCGGGTCCCCCCATCGTCCCGCGTCGAGCGACGCCCGGCGAGGTCGGCGCGCCCGAGCGGGTGGCTCGCGCAGCCCCTCAGGAGTCGAGCTGGTCACCGGTGACGAAGTCGATCAGCTCCTCGACCCGTCCCGACAGGGTCGGCTCCAGGTCGGCGATCGTGCGGACGCTGCGGAGCACCCGCTGCCACCCCTGGGCGAGGTCGGCGGGCGTGTCGCGCGGCCACCCGAGGGCCTCGAGCACGCCCTCCTTCCACGGCCGGCCCCGGGGGACGACCGGCCACGCGCTCATCCCGAGCCTCGCCGGCCTGACGGCCTGCCACACGTCGACGTAGGGGTGGCCCACCACCAGCACGTGCTCGGCGGCACCGGGCACCCCGCGCAGCGCGTCGGCCACGAGGCGGGTCTCCTTGGAGCCGGTGACCAGGTGGTCGACCAGGACGCCGACGCGGCGCCCCGGCCCGGGGCGGAACTCCGCGACGGCGGCCGCGAGGTGGTCGACGCCCTGCAGCCCCTCGACCACCACGCCCTCGACGCGCAGGTCGTCGCCCCAGACCTTCTCCACGAGCTCGGCGTCGTGCTTGCCCTCGACCCAGATCCGCGAGCCGCGGGCCACGCGCGCCCGCTGCCCGGAGACGGCGAAGGAGCCGCTCGCGGTGCGCCCGGGGGCCACGGGTCCCCGCGCCGCGGGCTGCGGGGCCACCGGGGGGACGAGCACCACGGGGGCGCCGTCCTCCAGGAACCCGGCACCGAGGGGGAAGGAACGGGTGCGGCCCTTCCAGTCCTCCAGGACGACGACGCGCACCCCGCCCGCCTTCTCGACGCGGACGACGGCGCCGCACCACCCGGTCTCGACGTCCTCGACCACCAGGCCGGGAGCGGCCGGGACCTCGCGGCTCACCACGCGCGCGCGCCGCCTGCCGGTGGTCGGGTCGGTGACGGAGTCACCCCGGCGCAGCGGGGCGGAGGTGGTGGGGCGGACCACGGGGCGGGCGACCTGGCGCTGCGCGGCCTGCGCGGCCTGCGCGGCCGGGCGCGCGGGGGAGCCGGTCGGCTGCCGGGGGGAGGAGGGCGGCACCGGGTCGACGCTACCGGCGGGGTGCGGGGGACGGCGTAGGATTGGCACTCCCCGCTGCTGAGTGCCAGACGCGAGAGCCGCCCGGAGCCGACGAGACGGAGGGACCGACCATGACCGAGCCGCGCCGCCTGGCCGTCCTGCGCGCGATCGTCGAGGACTACGTGGCCACCCGGGAGCCGGTCGGCTCCAAGGCGCTGGTCGAGCGCCACGCCCTCGGGGTCTCCCCGGCCACCATCCGCAACGACATGGCGGCGCTGGAGGAGGAGGGGCTCATCGCCCAGCCCCACACCAGCGCCGGGCGCGTCCCCACCGACAAGGGCTACCGCGCCTTCGTCGACGGCCTGCCCGCCGTCCGCCCGATCTCCCCCGCCGAGCGCCGCGCCATCGAGCGCCTCCTGGGCGACGGCTCCACCTCGCTCGACCTCGACGACGTGCTGGAGCGCACCGTGCGCGCGCTCGCGCAGCTGACGCAGCAGGTCGCCGTCATCCAGTACCCCTCCCTGGCCCGCGCCCGGGTGCGCCACGTCGAGCTGGTCCCGCTGGCGCCCCGCCGCCTGGTCGTCGTGCTGATCACCGACACCGGCCGCGTCGAGCAGCGCTCGGTCGAGGTGGCCCCCGAGCTGCCCGAGGTGGGCTCGGAGCTGGTCACCGAGCTGCGGGGGCGCCTCAACGCCGCCACCGCAGGTCGCCGCTCCGACGAGGCGGTCACCGCCCTCGACGCCGTCCTCGCCGCAGCCCGCCCCGAGGACGCCGGCGCCGTCTCCTCCGTGGTGGCGGCGCTGTGCTCGGCGCTGGCCGCCACCCGCGAGGAGCGCATGGTGCTCGCGGGCACCGCGAACCTCGTGCGCGAGGCCAGCGGCTTCGCCACCTCCCTGGCCCCCGTCCTCGAGGCGATCGAGGAGCAGGTGGTGGTGCTGCGCCTGCTCGCCGAGATGGCTGACGACCCGGCCAGCGGCGTCTCGGTGCGCATCGGCCGCGAGATCGTCCACAGCGGCCTGTCCGACGCCGCCGTGGTCTCCTCGGGGTACGGCTCCGGCGGGGAGGTGGTCGCGCGCCTGGGCGTCCTCGGCCCCACCCGCATGGACTACCCCACCTCCATCGCGAGCGTCCGCGCCGTCGCCCGCTACCTCAGCAAGGTCCTGGCCCGGTGACCAGCCCGGTCACCTGCCCAGCGACAGGTCCCCGTCCGACTGCCAGCCACAGGAGCACCTGACCCCGTGCCTTCTCCGACCGACCACTACGCCGCCCTCGGCGTGCCCCGCGACGCGAGCACCGAGGACGTCAAGAAGGCGTACCGGAAGCTGGCCCGCCAGCTGCACCCGGACGTCAACCCCGACGCGGGCGAGAAGTTCAAGGAGGTCTCGGCCGCCTACGAGGTGCTGAGCAACCCCGACAAGCGCCGCGTCTACGACGCGACCGGCAGCTCCGGAGGCCCGGGCGGCTTCGGCGGTGGCGGCGGCTTCGCGGGTGCGGGCCAGCCCTTCGACCTGGGCGACCTGTTCGGCACCTTCTTCGGCGGTGGCGGCGCCGCCCGCGGCCCGGTGCCGCGCCAGCAGCCGGGCCAGGACGCGCTGATCCGCCTCGAGGTCGACCTCGCCGACGCCGTCTTCGGCGCCGAGCGCGAGATCACCGTCGACACGGCCGTGGTCTGCCCCACCTGTGACGGCGGCTGCGCGCAGCCGGGCACCCAGGTGCGCACCTGCGACGTCTGCCACGGCCAGGGCCAGGTGCAGCGCGCGGCCCGCTCGCTGCTGGGCCAGGTGCTCACCACCTCGCCGTGCCCCGCGTGCGGCGGCTACGGCACCACCATCCCGAGCCCGTGCAACGAGTGCGCCGGTGACGGCCGCGTGCGCCGCCGCCGCACCATGACGATGCGCGTGCCCGCCGGCGTCGACACCGGCACCCGCATCCAGCTGTCGGGCAAGGGCGAGGTCGGTCCTGGCGGCGGGCCCGCCGGTGACCTGTACGTGGAGGTCGTCCAGCGCCCCCACGACCTGTTCACCCGCCGCGGCGAGGACCTCCACGCCACCCTGGGCGTGCCGATGACCGCCGCGGCCCTCGGCACCGTGCTGGAGATGGAGACCCTCGACGGCGCCCGCGAGGTCGAGGTCCGCCCGGGCACCCAGCCCGCCGAGGTCATCACCCTGCGCGGCCTCGGCGCCTCGCGGCTCCGCTCGGGCGGGCGCGGAGACCTGCACGTGCACGTCGACGTCCAGGTGCCCAAGGGCCTGGACGAGGAGCAGACCGAGCTGCTGAAGCAGCTGGCCAGGCTCCGCGGCGAGGAGCGCCCCGAGGGCCGCCTCGCCCCCGCCTCCGGCGGCGTCTTCTCCCGCCTGAAGCGGGGCTTCGCCGGCCGCTGAGCCGGACACCCGGGTCCGCGGCCGACCGCGGTCACCTGGCGAGGTGGCGTCCTGGGCCGAGGCACCGCCAGGTGACCGCGGTCACCCGGCCACCTCGCCGTCAGCCGACGGAGAAGGTCACCGAGGCCGGGCCCTCGGGCAGGGCGCCCTCGCCCCCAGACTCGTCGGGCGCCCACACCTCGACGGTGCAGGGCGCGCAGGTCCCGGCCTGCACCTGCTGCTGGATGGCGAAGTCCCCGACCTCGCCGTTGGCACCGGCGGTGGTGAAGCCGTCGCTCAGCACCTCGCCGTCCGCCTGCGTGATGCGCCACAGGAGCGTGCCCTCCGACGCCGTCCCGCGGCCGGTGACGCCGACCTGCCCCACCGGGAGCCGCTCGCCCTCGGCGGGCGCGGTGATGACCACCGACTGCGACAGGCCCGATCCCGTGGCGCCGCCGGTGGGAGCGGTCGTGGCCGTCGTGCCCGCGGTCGTGGTCGACGAGGCGCTCTCGGAGGACCCGGCACCCGTCGGGTCCGTCGTGGTGACCGACGGCTCCGGCGAGGTCGTCGCCCCGGCGGGGTCGGGGTCGACGGCCTGGCCGCAGCCGGCGAGCAGGAGCACGGCGGCGACGGCGAGGCCCGTCCGCGCGGCGGGCCGGAGGGTCTGGGGGAGGGCGCTCACGCCCCGTTCCTACCGCGCTCCACCCCGCTCGCGGGGCCGAACGACCGGAGTGCGCGCGGACTACGGTGCCGGGGTGACCGACACGACCGACACCCCGGCGGTCCCCGCCACGACCGACCCGGACTGCGTCTTCTGCCGCATCGCCGCCGGCGAGGTCCCCGCCGACCTGGTGGCCCGCACCGAGCGCGTGGTCGCCTTCCGCGACCTCGACCCCCAAGCCCCCCTGCACGTGCTGGTGGTGCCCGTCGACCACCACCGCGACGCACCGTCGCTGGCCGCCGCCGACCCGTCGCTGCTCGCCGAGGTCACCGCCACGGCCGCGCGGGTGGCCGCCGAGCTCGGGGACGGGCAGTTCCGGTTCGTCTTCAACACCGGTGAGCGGGCGGGCCAGAGCGTCTTCCACGTGCACGGGCACGTGCTGGCCGGGCGGCCCCTGGAGTGGCCCCCCGGCTGAGGCCGGTGGGGGCCCGGTGGGGGCTCAGCTGCCGCGCGCGTGCTCGTGCACGGTGATCGCGGCGTTCACGAGCGCGAGGTGGCTCAGGGCCTGCGGCAGGTTGCCGAGCCAGTGCCCCGTGGCCGGGTCGACCATCTCCGCGAGCACCCCCACGTCGTTGAGGGCGCTGTCCTCGCCGTCGACCAGCGCGTCCATGAGCGCCCGGGCCTCCTCGCCCCGGCCGCAGAGCTGCAGGGCCGAGACCATCCAGAACGAGCACGCCGTGAAGGCGCCCTCCTCGGCGGCGGCCCCGGTGTACCGGTACAGGTGCGGGCCGTGCGCGAGCTCGCGGCGCAGCGCGTCCAGGGTCGAGCTCATGCGCTCGCCGCGGTCGAACCCGCTGATGGCGTGCAGGAGCACCGAGGCGTCGAGGTCGTCCGTCCCGGGGTACCAGGTGTAGGCGCCGAGCTCCTCGGACCAGCAGTGCTCCCCCACCCACGCGCGGACCAGCTCCGCCTCGCTGCGCCACCGCGAGGGGTCGCCGGGCACCTGCCCCAGCTCGGCCAGGTGCACCGCTGCGGTGAGCGCCAGCCAGCAGCCCATCTTGCTGGTCGTGTAGTGCCGCGCCTCGTGGAGCTCCCACATCCCGGCGTCGCGCTGCCGCCACCGGTCGCACGCCGCGTCGGCGGTCGCCGCGAGCAGCCGACCGGTCTCGGCGTCGAGGACCCCGCCCGCGTCGACGTACAGCCGCACGATGCTGAACAGGTCGCCGTACACGCCCAGCTGCAGCTGCGAGGCCGCCGCGTTGCCCCTGACGACGGGGCCGGCCCCGCGCCACCCCGGCACCTGCAGCTCGGTCACGTCGTCGTCCGGGACCTCCCCGCCCAGGGAGTAGAAGACCTCCGGCACCTGCCCGTCCTGGCGGATCGTGCGCAGCAGCCAGCTCACCGCGGCGTGCGGCTCCTCCCGGAGCCCGAAGCGCAGCAGCGCCTCCAGCGAGTACGCCGAGTCGCGCACCCAGGCGTAGCGGTAGTCCCAGCACTTGGCGCCTGACGGGTCCTCCGGCAGCGAGGTGGTGGCCGCGGCGGCCATGGCCCCGCTGGGGGCGTGCAGCAGCAGCTTCAGCAGCAGCGCGCTGCGCCGCACCGCCTCGTCCCAGGGGCCGTCCCACAGGAACGTCCGGGTCCACGTCCGCCAGTTCTCGACCGTGCGGTCGAGGTCCGCGTCGAGGTCGGACGCCGACGGCACCCACAGCGGCTCCCGCTCGGTGGCCACGAGGCCCACCACGTGACGCGACCCCTCGCAGGTCTCCAGGTCGAGCACCACCTCGCGCTCGCGGTCCTCCCGCTCCAGGCGCGCACCACCGCGCCCGCCGTCCCCGCCAGCCCCGGCGCGGCCGGGCTCGAGGAGGTCGGCGACGACGGCCGTGGTCAGGCCGTCGACGCGCAGCAGCGCGCCCTCCGGCGTCGCGCGCACCCAGGGCGCCGCCGTGCCCAGGCAGGTCCCCGGCCGCACCGCGGCCCTCATCCGCACCCGGCCCTCCAGCCCCTCGACCCGGCGCACCAGCTCGGCCCACGGGAGCCTGCCGGCGACCCCGGTGGTGAGGGCGTCGGTGACGCGGACGGCGCCGGAGGCGGTGCGGAAGGTGGTGGTCAGGACGTCGGTGTGGCGGACGTACTCCCGCTCGACCTCGTAGGGCTCGACCGGCGCGAGCTCCAGGCAGCCGCCGTCCTCGGCGTCGAGCAGGGCGGCGAAGGGCACCGCCGCGTCCAGGTCGGGCAGGGGGAGCCAGTCGATGCGCCCGTCGCGGGCCACGAGCGCGACCGTGCGGCCGTCGCCGATGACGGCGTAGGTGCGCAGGTCCGCGTACCCGTCGTCGTCGCGCTCGGCGGCGGGCGCGCTGACGCGCTCGGCCCCGTCGGGACCCCCGGCCGGCCAGTGCAGGGCGGGGGCCCGGCCGTCGGAGGCGGAGGCGAGGGGGGCGCGGCGCGCCTCGTCGTCGCGGAGGCGCTGGCTGCGGGGGGTGCCGGTGGTGTCGATGGGCGGACCGTACGTGCGGGCGCGCGAGGGCGCCCGGCGAGGGCGCCCGGTGAGCGGACCCGGTGAGCGGACCCGGTGAGCGGACCCGGTGAGCGGACCCGGTGAGCGGCGGCCCGGACGCGGCGCGTCCGCCGTCCGGGAGGGGGCCCGTCGCCGGCTGGGGGCTGTCGGGGGGCGGCGGTAGCCTTGACCCCGTTCGGCCCCGGTCAGGGGCCCGGCCTGCAGGAGACCGGGGCTGCCAGCCCCTCCCATGCCCGACTCCACTCGTCCCGCCGGTTCCGCTGCCGCCTCCGTCCCCTCGACGCCCGCGTCGACCGGTCGCGGCGCCTCCCGGCCCGCGGGCGCCCCTCCGACCGTCGTCCACACCATCGTGGTGCCGCCCGAGGTGCCGATGGTGGCCCTCCTCGGCACCCGCGACGAGCTCGTCAGGGCCGTCGAGAAGGCCTTCCCCCGCGCCGACGTCCACGTGCGCGGCAACGAGGTGACCGTCACCGGCGCCCCCGCCGACGTCGCCCTGGTCGAGCGCCTGCTCGACGAGATGACCGCCGTCGTCCGCGCCGGCCAGCAGCTCACGGTCGACGCCGTCGAGCGCTCCCTCGGCATGCTCCGCACCCAGAGCGCCGAGCGCCCGGCCGACGTGCTGACCATGAACATCCTGTCGGGCCGCGGGCGCTCCATCCGGCCCAAGACGCTGGGGCAGAAGCGCTACGTCGACGCGATCGACAGCCACACCATCGTCTTCGGCATCGGTCCCGCCGGCACCGGCAAGACGTACCTGGCCATGGCCAAGGCCGTGCAGGCGCTGCAGGCCAAGCAGGTCAACCGGATCATCCTGACCCGTCCCGCCGTCGAGGCGGGGGAGCGGCTGGGCTTCCTGCCCGGGTCACTGACCGACAAGATCGACCCGTACCTGCGCCCCCTGTACGACGCGCTGCACGACATGCTCGACCCCGACTCGATCCCGAGGCTCATGGCCGCCGGGACCATCGAGGTCGCGCCGCTGGCGTTCATGCGCGGCCGGTCCCTGAACGACTCCTTCGTCGTGCTCGACGAGGCCCAGAACACCTCGCCCGAGCAGATGAAGATGTTCCTCACCCGCCTCGGGTTCGACTCCAAGATGGTCATCACGGGTGACTCCACCCAGATCGACCTGCCCACCGGCACCCAGTCGGGCCTGCGCGTGGTCGAGCAGGTGCTCGGCGGCATCGAGGACATCCACTTCTCGCGCCTGACCAGCCTCGACGTGGTCCGCCACCGCCTGGTGGGCGAGATCGTCGACGCCTACGGCCGCTGGGACGAGTCCCACCAGCCGCCCGCTCGCGCTGCCGGCCCCTCCGCCGCGCACGGGGCGCGCCGGTGAGCGTCGAGGTCGTCGACGAGTCGGGCTTCACCGACCCGTCCGGCACCGGCGGCCCCGGGGTCGCCGTGGAGGAGGTCGCCGCTCTGGCGCGCTTCGTCCTCACCGAGATGCACGTCCACCCCGCCGCCGACCTGTCCGTGGTGATGGTCGACGTCGAGGCCATGACGTCGCTGCACGTGCAGTGGATGGACGAGCCCGGCCCCACCGACGTCCTCAGCTTCCCGATGGACGAGCTGCGGCCCGGCACCGAGGGCGAGCCCAGCCCGCCCGGGCTCCTGGGCGACGTCGTGCTGTGCCCCGAGGTGGCCGCGAAGCAGGCCCGCGAGTCGGGCCACGCCACCGCCGAGGAGGTGCTGCTGCTGACCGCGCACGGCATCCTGCACCTGCTCGGCTACGACCACGCCGAGCCCGACGAGGAGCGAGAGATGTTCGCCCTCCAGCGCCGGCTGCTGCTGACCTTCCTCGCGCGCAAGCGCCCGTGACCGCCGGATGATCTCCGCGTGACCCCCGTCCCCGACGCCGCGGCGCCGTGGCTCGCCCTGGTCGCCGTCGTCGGCCTGGTGGCCGCCGGGTGGCTGGCCGCGTCCGAGGCTGCGCTGTCGCGGCTCACGCGCGCCGAGGCACAGCGCCTCGCCGGCGACGGCCGCCGCGGGGCCGCCGCCGTCCAGGCGGTCGTGGCAGACCCGGCCCCCGTGCTCTCGGTCGCCACGCTGCTGCGCGTGGTCCTGGAGGCGCTGGCCACCGTCTGCGCCGCCCTGGCCGTGGCGGCCCTGGCGTCGCGCTGGTGGGCGGGCCTGCTCACCGCCGTCGTCATGGGCGCCGTCGTCTTCACGCTGCTGGGCGTCAGCCCCCGCACCGTCGGGCGCCAGCACCCCGAGGGCGTGGCGCTGCGGGCCGCCGGGCGCCTGCTCGGCCTGACGCGCCTGCTCGGTCCGCTGTCCCGCGCCCTGGTGGCGCTCGCCAACGCCGTGACACCGGGGCGGGGCTACCGCGACGGGCCGTTCTCCACCGAGGGCGAGCTGCGGGAGATGGTCGACCGCGCCAGCGAGTCGGCCATCATCGAGGCCGGCGAGCGGGAGATGATCCACTCCGTCTTCGAGCTCGGCGACACCCTCGTGCGCGAGGTGATGAGCCCCCGCACCGACATGGTCACGATCCCCGAGGACGCCTCCCCGGCAGACGCGCTCGACGCCTTCCTCGCCTCCGGGCACTCGCGCCTGCCGGTGGTGGGCTCCACCGTCGACGACGTCGTCGGGGTGCTGCACCTCAAGGACGTCGTCCGCGTCCTGCACGACCGGCCCGTCCGGCGCCGCGGCGCCACCGACCGCGTGCGCGACCTGTCGCGCCGGCC
>Ga0325403_1008163_pt1 | contig 10023 bp, 4 predicted proteins | sample PopdelMetagenome_19_FD_205665 | JGI IMG/M metagenome (GOLD analysis project Ga0325403, IMG submission 205665) | Populus deltoides microbial communities from Bellville, Georgia, United States - Xylem-PdKOR-R4 | ecosystem: Host-associated > Plants > Phyllosphere > Stem > Wood/Secondary xylem...
ATTTTCTGAGTGTGGTTGTCGAGAGAGAGAGCAACAAAATGAGCGCTGGACTAGGGGTTTACACCTCTTGTTAAACCCTAGGGATTCGAAGGCCAGATTGGGCTCTGTCTGTGGGCTTAAAAAACAATTAACGTTATATTTTTTTTTCACAATTTAAAGGGGTGTTGCGAGAATCGAACTCGCGACCTCTCGCACCCGAAGCGAGAATCATACCACTAGACCAAACACCCTTTGCGTATATCAAAGCAACATATAATATATTTGTTCATCTCAATCTAAACCTATTTAAATAACCATATAACTAGAGAAAATGGAATGATTTGAAACGAGAAGAGTTTGTATATATAGGGCAATGCTCAGTGCTGCGGGGAGGTATCCACGGGTTAGATTTTTTAATATTTATATATTATTTATTATTAATTATAAATAAAAAAAATTATATATATATATATATTTATAAATTTTAAATGGTAAATCAATAATAAAATGTGAGATTATGATTGATAACAAATGAAAAACCAATATTTTTTTGTGTTTTATAATAATATAATGTATTTTATATTACATTAGATAAGATGTTGCGCTACAAGCTAAGTTAATTTTATTAAAATATAAAAACTAATTACCTAGAAGATGATGATATTATTAAAGAATTAATAAAAATATGGGGTTCGAGTCATTAAAATGAATGTGCTAAATAAACTTGATTAATTTAATAATATAATTGTAAAAAAGAATTAATGATGATAACAAAAATCTAGAAAGAGAAAAGACAATGAATAATAAAAAAAAGATAAATACTTGTTTATATTATGAAAAGATACTTTATAGATATTCTTAAAATATCTTAACGATTTTATTTAATAATAAATCAAAAATTGAAAGAGAATGGGATAACCTCATAAAAAAAGTTATTTAAAAAAATAAAGTTCAATTACAAGCAAATCAAACGCTAAATGACAAATTGAAAACAAAAATTAAATTTTAAAATGAATAAAAAAATCTGACTCAAGTCATCATGACGAGGATAACTTTATACAAAAAAAAATCGAGTAAAACAACAAAGGTCAACTCTCAAGTAAGCTAAACAATGCAAGACAAAACTTAAAAATAAAATCAATAAGAAAAATGCTAAAAAAAAACACTTCACTCAACTCTGGTTAACTCGACTAACCTTTGACGAAGGATATAAAATCTGGTTAACCCCTTAGAAATAAAAACAAAAATAAAATATGAAACTCAATGCCCAATAACCTAATGTCAACTAATGAAATTGAAAAAATAAATAAATAAATAAATTTTAGAAAATGACCTAAAAAAATTAAAGTTAAATCGGGATAATCTTTAAAACAATGTCATGAAACTAGGATTACCCGATAAAAAATAAACACAAAATATCATGAACTAAAATTATCATTCATTCAAATATCGAGGTATGAAATTAATAAATAAATAAATCAAGAAAATTATAAAAAACAATCAAATAAATAAATACCAAATTTGATATAAAAATTAAATTAAATTAAATAATCAGTAACAAAATTCAAAAATTAAAAAAATCAAGAAAATAATAAAAAATTGCAATAAAAAATAATGACCAAATTGAACATGAAAATTAAATCAATCAAATGTTAAGCGATGAAATTGAAAAACAAAATCAATTTTAAAAAGCATTAAAAGCAAAACAATTAGCAATTAAAAAAATAAAAACTAAATTTGATACAACTACAAACTAACATGACACCTTTAACTTTTGGAACGACAAGTGTGAAACCTCATGCAAGGATAGAGAATAAAAAATAGTCCATCAAAGCCATATTGTCAATCTTCTGTCAATACACGCCTTATCACCATCAAAAAACGGCGAAGGCCTCCACACATTAGCGAGTGTGCCGCACATGCTAGCCACTTATAATTTTTTTAATTATATTTAATATTTATTAAAATACCAATATTTTTATTGGTCAACTTGATTATAACTAAAACTATGATGGAAATCCAAAAATAAACCTTGGACACAAACTTTAAAAATCTTGCTCTCAAGGGTAATACAGTTTTTTCATTTGACTTTTGAAATATAAAAAACTAATTTATCTTTAATCAATCTGACTAATAAATCTTGATAAAAGATCATGCTATTTCTAAAGACTAGTTTAATGATTTTTTTCTTGAAAATGGTGAAGGCATTATTACGCTATAGTAATTCACAATATTTTAAATCTTTGTATACGGTAAAACATTAAATCCTTATAGGTTTTTTATAAAAAAAAAATTTACTCCAATTGGTTCTTAATATAGTGTAAATTGGAGTATAATTTTTCTCAATTCATAATTAAAGTGTTAATTTAAAACACTTCAAATCAAAATTGTTAAAATCAAGAGTTGAATTGTCATGCTTATCGTGCAAAATTACATATAAAGAAAACAAAAGAAAGGGGTAGCAATCATTAATCAATATAATTGTTTATTTTATGATTTAATTTGCTCGAGAAAGAATTAGTTAGGATGATAATCACTGCAATCACCCTATGTTGCCAAGATAATTGCAGGCAATTATCACGAGTCACGAATTAAGTTTAATTGTGTGTTTGTGATCTTCATCTCTTGCTCATCGAGTTTGCTTTATTTTTGTAATTTATATTTATCTTTATTTAAACCCCAAGCGCATTTGCTAGAATCGAAGAAAAATTGAGAAGCAAACTGTGATGGAAAAAAAGAAAAAACAAGACCTTCTGAGTTGACATTGACAATATTGCCTTGATGGAGCCACTGAGGCACAGCTGGGCCAAGCCCCATAAAAAAGCATGGTATTGACGTAATGATTTCTCGGAGTCAACTTCTTTAATTGTCCCATTCAGCAATCCCATCAAACCACTAGCCCGGCCCACCCTAGTCTATGAAGGCTCGAGGCCTGCTTTGTCTTGTTGCCGATGGAGGAATCTCTCATGTCAACCACGCCAACTCTTTGTATCTTCCACCACTTGACACGGCCAAAGCCGGCCTCCTTCTCTCTCTACACGTCCCCATTCACAAGCATCCCCCCTCTCCCCCTCTCACGTTGTCTCCAAAATATGATTTGATATTTTACTATTTTATTCTATTTCAAGTGAAGGAAGGTTTATTTGAGCTATAATGTAGCTTATTAAACAACTTCATGCCACCCACCACCATCAACTGCCGCCGGATCCCCCCCTCCGGCTTGTTTAGTTCGTGCAAGTTGAGGCCTACTTGGTTTCAAGTCACTTGAAACAACAGCAAGAACAGGACCCAAATCTCTAGATTTTTAACAGAGCTACTGGTTAATCAATAACTGCACCCTCCCTGGTAAAGAATGGTGTTCTTCTAATTACTTCGACTGGCTAGGTCTTATTAGGAGATGGTGCATGGAATAATTTTTAAGTGACCAAGGGTTTATTTTACTCTCCAATGGCTGAATAAAGACTCCACTTCTTGAAGGGTGGTAGACAAGACAGAAGTGGTTGAATTTTCCTTTTCCAAGGTAGAGATGGTTGGTACTTGTTAATCACGTTGTTAATTACTAAAAAAAATTAATCAGTGTGGTTGGCACAAGGTTCAGTTCAAACACAAAAATGATTTCCAAGCAATTTGTTGCTTGAAAATACACCACTAATTAATATTTATATATATATATATATATAATTATTCTTTATGGCGGGTCTTGCATTATTTTCGTGGTAATCGATGGGCCAGAAAGAGATGACCGACAAGATACATGGAATGCAAAAGCCATTCCCTTGAAAACTTTGTGGAATTCCATCATTCATCTTCAATCAAAGTACTTGAGGTTTTTAACTGGTCGGAAGACTCTGAACTACTGTTGACAAGTCAAAATAAACGAGACGCTTCTTTTAAAAGACCGAACCTGTAATCATAGATTGTCAATAATTGAAAGTTAAAAATGGAAAAGATGGCCGATTATTGAGACATTCTCCTCCAGCTACAATACAAATTCTTTCCCACCAACCCTTTCCCCCTAAGCAATAGCCATAGACCACTTCTCCTATACCTCTCATACCATCTCTTATCTTCTCCAATCTCTCTCCTTCCCTTTTCTTCATTGCAGATCAAGAATAGCAGAGCTGGAAAGAGAAAATGTTGGGCAAAAAGATCGTTTCTTTCAAGAAACTTGCCAAGAAGGTGAAGGAAATCAGTAGAAATGAGTGCAAGCAATCACAGCATGAATGCTTGCTAAGGGATCATAATTTTGATGATGGGGTCACAACCCCAACAGGGTTTTTTGCTATATATGTAGGGGAAGACAGGGAAAGGTTTGTGGTGCCAACAAGCTGTCTCTCCCATCCACTCTTCAAAATGTTGTTGGAGAAGTCATATAACGAGTTTGGTTTCGATCAAAGGAATAGGCTTGTGGTTCCATGCAACGTCTCCACATTTCAAGAGGTTCTCAATGCTGTTGAATGTTGTAACGGAAGGTTTGACTTTGGAAATTTGGTTGAGGAGTTTCTATAGATGAGAAGAAAAAAAGAGAGTAGAAATTAAGTGCTTGTTGACTATATCAGGTACCTATAAGCTCTGGGTTTGAGCTCGTAGTTCCTTGATGTAATAGCATAGAAGTTACATGCATGTCGTAGATACTACACAGCTCTACCAACATGGCTGGGCTAATTTTGATCGTGATAAATGAATCACAAAATATTCTGAGTTTCTAGCGTGATAATGAAGTAACAGCTGTAAGATTTATGGATGAAAAAATCTAAACTCTTGTGCTTGAGTTTCTGGATGTTGACTCAATGTAGCAGCTAGCCAGTTGCACAAAGATACTGCTTCCGTTGCCAAAGTTGCATCCATAGCTAAACACTTAAAACAGGATAGGAGGAAGAGCCAGGTGATGTGATCTTTGCTGCCTGTACGTTAATCTCTATAAATTAACCCCCTCAATGCATGCCTGTCTATTCTCCCCTTTGATTTCTGGTTTCTCTGGCTCTTCTTCTAAGCCAATAATGGCTGATCTGCATTGTACATAAAGACTACTGATGCTTCTCAGACCATCTCAATTGATCTCATAAAAACTACCGCTATCAGCTAGCTGTGGAGCAGCTAAAAACATATAGATTTTTGTTTCTATCTTAATGATCAAGGGTGTTTTTGAATTAAACGTACCTCTGCGATCACATCTTAAATGAATAATCTATATCCGAACTAATATATTCAAGAAAAAAATTTATCGTACAAATACCTAATTTTTAGATACAATCCATAGTGATAAAGGAGTATATATGCCACTTATCACCTAATCCTCGAGCATATAAATATGTAGTTTATTTGATGAAGGAAAGATGAAAGGCAACATGTTCTTCATTGTAACTTGGTATATATATATTTTAGAAAGGGAGTATTTCTTCTAAATTACGAGTGTTTGGTAAAATGTTGAATCTCTTGGTCATGAACAAAATGACAAGGATACCAAGTTTATGCATAAAACAAGTCTCCGAATTAGGTACATTAACTCCACTAAACATCGATTCAAAACTAGGGAACGCATTGTTTTTTTTTTTTTTTTTTTATGAATTCCAGCAACTAATAATCATTATAACCGTCGAACAATGGACTGTTTTGTTTATTGTGAATATAGTAGTTAATCGATCTAAGACTGGACAAGCAAGACGAAAGGAGTTCAAGCAGATGCTGCACGGTTCTGTGCTGGCTGCTTAATCAAAGGCACGAATGTTTTAGGATATGCCATCCCGATGTTTCGAAAACATATGATCGGATTCATCCATGGATTAACCAGTTAATTATAAAATCTAATCATGGTCTAAAATCAACATGTTGATCCAATTAGATTAAAAAAGTATTTAAAAATATAATAAGTATTTTTTATATAAAAATATATAAAAATATTATTTTTTAATTACTTTTTATATTAGGACATCAAAACATCTGAAAACATAAAAAAAAATTAATTAAAAGTAAAAAAAATAAAAAAATTTAAACTTTTCCAAAAAAGTTTTTGAAAGAGAATAAATAACTTTGAACAAAGGCATGTTTAAGAAAATCTCAACATCCATTTCGAGTTTCTATGTATTCAAGTCCATGGAAAATCTTGTCTCAAAAACCAGTTTATAATAGTCTAAGAGAATGCTATTTTAACTTTGGGCAGCTAAAGTTGGAGATAGATTGTTTACCTAGTGAGAAATCATTTGCAGTCAGTGAGTTAATGGACAGCTTGAGTCAATTGAGCAAACCCAAGGCGAGCGGCCGAGTGCTTATACATGGAGCCTCGAGCCTAAAAACTCAAGTAGTCTGTTCAGTTACTTGCCAGACCTGGCCTGTATTAAAGCTATTATAATTTTAGTTGCCAAGTAAATCCATGATTGATGCATTAATAAGCAGTTTCTCATTTCAAACACTTCATTACATGGTTGCTCTGGGCAATGAAATGGTCTGCCCCATAGAAAAAATGATGGACGGAACGCATAAAGTAAACAGCACTAGTTCATCTCCAATAAGACTCTGACAGAGAGAAAAACTAGCTCTCACTCTCCACACTGCCACAACCATCAACAAGAATTCTCTTCATATCATCAATCAACTTCTGCATTTGATCCCTTGAATGCAATGGTGATGGATACACACATGCACAATCCAACCGTCCATCTCTTATGGTGTCAAATATGGCAACGGAAGGGCCCACACCATGAACTGAAGAGCACCCCACATAGTCCTCGACTCCCACTTTTCCATGCATTTCATTAGTATCATCAATGACAGGGTCCTCAAATACTGAAATGAAGGCAGTCCTCATCGATGATGATGGAGTTAAACCTGGATTTTCGATTGCCTTGCACATGAGGAAGTTCAGGTCACCCATGTCTGTGAAATGCTTGTTATTGTTCTTCGCATTCGTATAGGCCATGTAGCACCTTTTTGCTAGATCCCATAGCATTACACCTCCACTGACGTCATGTGTATTTAACATGGCAGAGTGATAAAATCCTGAAATAATCAGGTTACTGGCGTCAAGGCAAAAATATTATACTGTCATCAAAAAATTATTGTCCCTTGCTTGCATATACAAATTCGCACTGCCAATCTCTAGTTAAGGAGAACTTGAATCATACAAAACTAGTTCTAACTTTTTGAACGAGGAAAACATTGCAACAGCCATTAAACACACACGACGAACGGACCCTCTTATTTCCCAGTATATATACCTGAAAATATGAGGCACTACCTGACCAATTGAATTAAAAATCTGTTCACATATTTAAAGAAATTTTATGTGTAAACGACATTACTGAAGGTAAAAATGGCTTATAAAGTGTGTATATAATATACAATGCATACCGATATGATCACTACTGAGAACTGGGTCAAGAATGGAGCGGCAGTCGATGAGGGTTACAACAGCATACTTCTCCATCTGATGATCAGGAAGGTCTTTAGTGGATTGTGCTGCAATTAAACCAGCAGCAGCCAAGGCTCCACTAAGTTTAATCCCTCTTGACATGCAACCCTGTAAAATAAGAGTCATAATTCCAGTGGTCACGCTGAGGGTAACTTCTAAAGCTTTGGTACTAGCTTGCAGCTCTGCCTTAGGTGATTTAAGAGTGGTTAGGCCTTTTCCATTTCAAGAGCTGATATGCATCACCAATATAAGACTAGATCTATCACATCTAAACTGTCCAGCTTATGTCCAGAATCGTTTATTTAAATCGTTCTTGAGAATTGAAGGACTACGGAAACCACATTGCCTTTGGATGGAGAAGAAAACTTTATTCCATCTAAAGAAAGTATACAAAACAAATTGGGTTGCTAGCTGCCAGCAAAAACAGAACACTAAAAAATTTGATCGCGTTCACCTCTATTCTTAAAGATGGCTGCGACTGTCGGGTATTGCCAATTTATTACAGAAGCATATGCTTTCAGCATTATTTTTACATCCAACGCTATACAGTCTTAATCTTGCAGCAAAAATAGTTCTCCCTTTGAAAATGCTTCTGGGTATGAGAAAGATGGTTATGGATTCATCATTCCATACTAACTAACCATACTTGACTTGATCTGCCCATGCTAACTTAAGAATTAAACACTTGAACTGTTTTCCTCTTCAACGTAGAAATAAGTTGCTGGAACTGATCATTCTAAGAATCAACATGTGCAAGAACCAAACATGGTGTTAAAATGAACCTCCAAATCCTTCAGGAAAGATAACAATCATAAGACAAGTGGTCTCTAAATTCAATAGCTTGTCTGCAGAAGATGCAAGAATAATCTCCTTCAGACTCCACAGCAACTGTCTGTCTTTGGAAGAGACAGAACCAAAGCCACAAGACAATATCTTGGAATAGATTAGGGGTAGCTAATAAGACAAAACGGTTTTATCCAGGCAAGGGACCCCTAACAGGCTTCCTTGTTAAGAAATAAACCACATTAAATTTCCATCAAATCACTAGACTAATTTCCCAATAGCAGTTCTCCTTCCAAATAACATTAAACATTTTCTCATTTGACCTAAGCCAGCATCATACACTCTCTGAGGGCCAAGCTTTAAATTAGAAGACCTAAAGGAATAAGGATGCCACATGCATGCCAAAGAAAAGCGGAGAGTCCATTCCAGTGCAGATGCTTAAGGAAGTTCTAGCTATATCTCTATTAAGTTTCAATATGTTTTTGACTCAAGCAATGTAACAGTCTTGAATCTGTAACTGTGGAATTGGGTGTGACAATCTGAATTTGTAATTGTGGAATTGAGTTATAGAAATTGTAAATTCTTTATTGAAAGAACTGAATTGAATGGATTTTATTGAATAGAAATTGCAATTACAAGAACTGAGGGTGCGGTTAGAAAAATAAGAAGAAAATTTGGTGACCAATTCGAGGTGGTTGTTGAGCCGCCAAAGACTAAACTTAAGACTTTTTGATTTTTTGAAGAAAAACTAATGAAATCCAAGTTGCCAAACCAAATGATGGCGGTTCAGTTCAGTTTTGTTTCTGACCAACCACACAGTCGCACCCTTGCCACAAATTGCATCTGAAGGTAAACAACTAAACCAATTTCATGTAGTAGCTCCCCAAACAAAGACAGATCAGAGGACAATGATATCGATCAGATTATGCCTTACTACCATTCATTTTTAGCAGCCAAATGAAGGTGTCCCAACCTAGGACTCGTATAGGAACTTAATGTGCCATTCATAATGTAGGGTATTAAAAGTATGATTGGGATTGTTTTTTAAAATATTTTTTATTTAAAAATATATTAAAATAATATTTTTTTATTTTTAAAAATTTACTTTTAATACCAGAAACATAATAAGATAATCAATCGGTTATCTAATTTCATAATTGCACAAGGATATTACGTAAGGGCTGCCTTAAGGCTGAGTCCTATCCATACATCCTTTTCAAGTTGAGAACTTAAGCTTAGAGACACGAGACACTCTCAGTTCTTTTGGGATGATTATTTTCAGTTTAATTTGGTTTTTATTAAAAAAAAATAACTAAATTAATTTTTTTTATAAAAAACCCAAAACCAAACCAAAATCGGGTCAAACCGACCGATTTCAGCTCTGTTCGGTTTTTTCAGGGCAAAAATCGGTTTGACTCGGTTTTTCCAGTTTTAACTCGGTTTTTTCCGGTTTTGGCTCGGTTTTTTTCCGGTTTCGATTCGGTTTTTTTGGTTTTTTGCTTATAAAACCGAAACCAAACCAGCTAATTTTTTTAAAATTTAAATCGATTTAATCGATTTTTTTTCAGTTCGGTTTTTTCAATTATTTTTTTTTCAATTTTCTAGATTTAATCAATTTTTTTACTGTTGCCCAGAATGCGAGAGGGCCTACACAGATCATTTTGTCTAATTTCTACGGCTAACTGGGCCCACTTTATTAAAAGCAATTAATAATTTCATGCATGTAATATATATATATATATATATATAAAAGGATTTAACAGTATTTTTGAAAAAACATTGTTTTTTATTTTGAATTAATTTTTTTATTTTAATATTAATATAAAAATAAATTTTAAAAATAAAAAATATTA
>Ga0325403_1008165_pt1 | contig 10020 bp, 8 predicted proteins | sample PopdelMetagenome_19_FD_205665 | JGI IMG/M metagenome (GOLD analysis project Ga0325403, IMG submission 205665) | Populus deltoides microbial communities from Bellville, Georgia, United States - Xylem-PdKOR-R4 | ecosystem: Host-associated > Plants > Phyllosphere > Stem > Wood/Secondary xylem...
CTAAACTCATGGAGGCTAAGTTCTTCTCTAATGTTAGACCCAATGGAGGTTAGTCATTCACTTAGGCGTGCCAAGAGAGGATGATCGTTACCTTGGACTTGGCAAACTACCAAATTCGCGTGCCTTGGATCTGGCATGTTTGTCAAACTCACATTACCTTGGACTTGGCTAAATTCCACGTTCAAGTATCTTGGGTCTGACATGTTTACCGGACACACGTTGACTTGGACTTTGCTGACGACCATGTCCAAGTGCCTTGGACCTGACTAACTGTCAAGTTCAAGTGCCTTGGGTCTGATATGTTTATTAGATTTGCATTACCTTATTCTCATGAGCGCCAAAGGAGGATGGTCATTCATTTGAACATTCCAAGAAATGATATGCATTCTGATGGGCGTGTCAGGGATTTGGCATACTGCCAAACCTAGTATGTTCAGGGTTTTGCACATTGCATGCTAGGAATAACTAATCAAGTTGCATGGAAATGTCGATATCAATGTAGCCTATTGATATCATTAACAATTCCTAACCGGAATAGTTAATCAAGTTCAGCATCCCTCGTGTTCTATGGTGATCATGCTGAAGTTAGTAAACCATATTGACATCATGAGCCTCCTGTTCTCAGAACCGACTAATCAAATCCAGGAGAATGCCGATATCAATAGAACTCATTGATATCATTAATTATTCCCAACCAGAATAGTGAATCAAGTTTGTTTTCATTTCTCATTCATTTCAATAGATGCTTCTCTTTTGGTAACACACACACACACACACACACATATATATATAATTCAAAAATTAAACAAGCTTTCATAATTATGTACACTTAAGAAAAATATAGGTGTAAAACACTTACCTGCTGCAGAAGCTCGGCTCGTGCTCCTCTGCTGCTGTTATGTAGCTCATATAGTCCCTCATGTATTCACAGGTATACCATATTATTTCCTATTCAAGTTACATTTCTTTTAATAAAAATAAAATCAGTAAATATTAACTTCTTTTCAACAATTTCTTCCTTCACATTTGTGTTCCTAATGCATCACTTAAGGTCATTATTATTTTTTTAATCATAACTAACATTACAAATCTCAGTTCTAAACACAGCTTATTTTGTTTGAATGTTAAAGCACAAAACTACACATTTTCTAAGGGAGAGAAACCCAATTTTGCCCTTAACACATTTAAATTACCTATTTTAACAACTTGTTGAAATTGCCAGCAAAAATGATAGCCTAACCTCACCTCATATTTTTATCTATATTTGAATTTCTAGAACTCCACATTAGTCGAGGTCAATCTCGTTGGAAAGCTAATATTCTTGGCTATAACTTTTATGAAATGACCTTTCTCAAATTCTATCCTTTATAGGCTTGAGTCCCTTATAAAAATTAGAGAGATGAATCTGTCCAGTTTCGTCAATGTTTTAAATGAACCCTCAAACATCTTTATTTTCTAGCCAGTTACAAAAGCATGTAAAAATTCAGTTAAATTTTTTTAAAAGCGCTTTTGAAACGCAAAAACAAACATAGTTTTACGAAACTCAGTTATAAAAGCATGCAAAAACTGCTTTTTAAAAACTGCGTTTCAAACTCAATTTTTTAGTGGATCCCACAGTAAAACACGCAGTGTGTTACCAAACACATTACTCTGTTTTTTGCACCGCAAACACAAAAGTTGCAGTCAAACAAACGCAGAATAGCTGCCAACGGGTGACCATAGCAAGGGGAAAAAAAAGAACAAGTTCAGAAGGTGCTGCTGCCTAGTTTGGAGAAATTGGGAAGTACATATGGTTTGCGTATGACTTTTTTTCCCCTCGTGTAAAAGCTTTTGTGGTGCACGCTGGAATAATTGGTTGTTTTTCTTAATTATTATTATTTATCTTAACTCGAGAAATTCCCATTGGAATTCAATAATTTTATTTTTAGCTACACGAAACCATTATGGAGGAAAAGGAATTGGGCCCCCGGCAGAAAAGAACCTGCTCCACACGAAAAAGCAGGGACACAGACATGGCAAACTAGAGGCAAAAACCATGCATGTCCCTTGCTATTTGGCAAACTAAACCAGCGGCTTGCTTCCTATTACCCCCTAAAGGCATGGCATGATAACTAGACTCCATGCCCACCAAACAATAATGTTGCATGGTGTCATAATTGGTGTAGAAAAATAAAGATGCATCATCTCACCAATCAGAAGCATTGCCTACGGTAAATAAAGTAGCAATTCAGGCCCACAAGAAAGATACTCCAATTTTTGCTACTGGTATAACAATTTATAGAAAATTCATCCAGGTAGGGTTCTATTATTGAAATACTGTATTACGGCAAATAAAAGGATAATGAAATGGATTTTTAAAAACTGATTTGGTGTTCCAAACTTGTCATGGAGTCAACGAGCAAAAAGTTCAGGTCCAGGAGGTCAACCACTAAAGGGTGGATAGTGGTGGGAACAGATAGACTTGCCGAGCGTGTCGTAGCCCCTAGGTCGTCGATCTAATGGCCACTCGTGGTCGCATGATCTCAACACTCTATGCTAGGATTAGAACGCCATCCCATCTTGGCCCATATAACTCGAAATTCCATTTTCAAATTTCAAGGTTTCCCACACGGAAGAAGACCGAAAATATAAAGCTTGACGCACTAAATGGAAGTCAAGTCTTCCGGGGTCAGGTGCTTAATCTTCATCCTTGAACAAGAAAATTGTTACTGTTTTATTGACGGGTCAACGGGCTCAAGTCCATCGTTGCACCGCATCGAGTTTCGCTTGCAAATGCACAAATATCTTCCCGAGAAAAGAACCATGGCAATGATGAGGAAACATACATCAAGATTCCAAGATGTAAACATAGGTCACCACTCCAAACCATGGAATATAATAAAAGTTGTTTTTTAAGGTATAGTTTGTTTAAAAATACATCAAAATAATGTTATTTTTTTTATCTTTTAAAATTCAACACTAGCACATTAAAACAATCTAAAAATATATATAAAAAATAAAACTGAAAAAATATTAAACAATCTAAAAATATATAAAAAAATAAAACTAAAAAAATATTAAAAAATTCCAAGAGGAAATCCCAAACACCACCTAGAATTCAAGATGTTATACCGCAATGCAAACAGTGCAGGATTAGGGTGGGCTAAAATGCTCGAACCAAAAGACGAACCAAAAACATCCCCTGCCGTGATTTAAAACAGCAAGATCGGACCAGTGACAACATCGCGAACTTTCAAACCATGCTTCCAAGTTCATAACTATAGACTGCATATTGTCTTTACATCTTCTTGCATTCTTCTTGAATCAGCATGCATCGTATTGACTATTAACATTTATAACAAGCGTTAAAAGGATATAAGACGACCATTGGATTTATGAAAGGAATGACATTTAATGCCAATAATTTCAAGTGAACAAAATCAAGTTTGGATAATGCCACCTCTAGTGTGCATCTCCTTGTATTTATCTCATCAGGCCAGTTTGAAACCTCAGACAGACGCGGGACATTACTAGAAAATCGAAAATTGGGCGTGGAGACTGTTGTTACCTCCAGCAGTGAGGGAAAAAGATTTGAGTGAATGGCTTGTTCGTTTCAAATCATGTTGGCCACCTAGAACATGTATCAAGGCCCACAGCTGATATCTATCCATTTGGCAACTATTGGTTCGTTCCCCTCGAGTTCTCTATCTCTCTCTCACATTTCAATGGCAAACTTGCGTCTCAACCCAAAAATGCTCTAAGATAAGCTGTTCCTCTTGAAAACAAATCATGGAACTTCCGCCCAAAGCAAAATGAGGAGCACAGCCAACATGAACAACAATAGGAATTGCACAAAATGCATGAAACACAGCTACAAAGGTTATATGATCTTGTGCAGTCCGATGTGCAGATCAGAAGATATGGAAATCAGAAGCGGGAGGGAATAATGCCATACTGCTTTAAAGACTCGTTTCTGATGAGCTTTTATGGACTGGGATGGCTTGTGGTAATTGTACCTGATATCAAAGACATGGATCACAGGGTCTACCGAACCAGATGTGAGGTACAAACCATCAGGAGACCAAGCTTGATTGATCAGAGCTGACTGAGAGTCACTACTTTCTTGTTTAAACCCAAAGGAATGAATTTCCGTTTGCCTCAATCTAATATCGAACAACCTAAGTTGCTTCCCAAGAGTCCTGAAAATGAGATCTTCTATTAGAAGATTCAAGAAGGTTAGAAAAAATATGGAATTACATGGAAAAAAAAAATTGAAACTTAGTTCTATCAACATGCCTCCCAGGTGACTGCAATAGTTCTCTATAGCTGCAATATACGTTTAGTGCTATTTTTATTAATTTTTTTGCTTCAAAGTCCTCGCAAAACAATATTAATTCAACTATAATGCAGTTTATCTAGAAACCCAATGGAAGAGATGACAGTGTGTGAAACAATGTCACACCTGGTTAATTTAGTAGATTTCTACAAGCATAATAAGAACATTATTATTAATACTAATTGGCAAATGAGCTGACAAGGACTCAGGTCAGAAAGAGAGGAGAGGAAGAATGCTAATTCTTACCCTGTTTGGACCATGAATAGATTGAAGTCGCATGGATTTGGCAGAACACTCATGCATCTGCTGTCGAGTTGATGTTTAAAGTCTGCTCTCCCAACTTGCACATCAAACCCAACAATTCTCTTGTCCGCACCAGCAGACAGTACAATCTGCTTTTGCTGCATCCCAGCAACCCCCATGACTGCAGAAGAATGCATATTCCTGTGCAATGCCTTTGGCTTCCATGAGTTCTCTTCATCTTTCTCAGTCCAAAGAACAACACCATGATCACTGCCACCAGTGACAAAACAGGTATTTTCCCAAGGCATGAACTCTATGCCGTTAATAATACCCTTAATATGAGGTTTGTCCTCCAAGAAAGTTATCCGTGCTCTCTGCCAACACAAAAGACAAAATTAAGATTATTTATCCAAAACCCTACATTTTACACGGAAGTGCATGCTCATATAGCATGATGGTGTGTGTACAGAGCATGCTAACCTCACTGTTGTCAAATCCATGTTATACATATGTAATTTAGACATCTATTTAAATGGCACTAGCATATTTATTCAGAAAGTATATTTCAACCATGATCCATACCCCTTGTGTTTTATTCAAATTCAGAACTGATATCTGAGCATCCCCACTATCTGCAGTGTAAGCAGAAAATAAGCTATTTCCCAGAGGATGCCAAGCTATATCTTCTGGCCATCGCCGTTGCACTGGAGATACACTATCAGTGGTGCTAAGCAGAGAGGCACCTGACCTGAAATTTAAAAAGGGGTAAAGTAGATGCTAGATGAGAATCTTCACATTACAGTGCTGAAGATTAAATGATGAAACTGCATGTTTTAAACAGTGAAAATGTTTCATGCTTCAACCAACTCAAATGGAAGCAACTGAGAATTCTCTCTCTTGCATAATCAATAGCACCTACAGTTCTTTCTAATAATGATGGAAAAACCACTGATTCCTTCCCCTTTACATAACCCTCCTTACAGTTGGAAAAACAAAAGAAATGGAAAGAGAGAAAAAGGGGTGGCTGGTCTAGAGACAAAAAACCAAGACACTATTGTAACCATCACAAATGAGCTTAGCATCACATTTAGATAAATAACTCCTCCAATTATATATAAAAATCATGCCACCTTCAGCAAGTTTTTTATCAAGAATCCTGTTCTCCATACCTCGAGTCTGATTATAGAACCAACAAGTAGGTCTCATAGGAGGCTGCCGTAACTTACTGATTGCTATGTTTGTCATAGTAGGGGATCTAAAGGCAGGAAGGTACATGAATGTATTTCCTTTGGCTTGTAATATTAATCTTGTCACAACTTGATGCTTGCAATCTATTGCAGTAACAAATTTATTACAGCATCTACTTAGTGTATGTGCCTTGGAAATGTGACATAGTGAGCGCTGAAAAAGAAATGTGCTTGTGGTAGTGGGATATAGAACAAAATCCTCTGGAACGTGACAAGGCAAATGGTGCGAGGGCTGGGACAGAAAAGAAGTGAAGTCTTGAAATTGTTTTTAAATCTGTTCTTTGTCAATGCAATAGCAAATAGATGTCAAATGTTTTTTTGCCAGAAAACAGCAATGGATGCTTGTGATTTGAAGGAAGCTGGTTGCTCAAATAAAAAAATTATCGATCCTCTCACTAGTTGCTGTCAACAGAGGTCTTCTCCAGAAGTATTTATTAATATTATAAACAAAATAAGCAGTTAAATAACATAGGCCTGGAGGATTGTGAATTTGAAGTTGGTGGTAATTTTCATAGACACAAGTGTGGGCATGATACTTTTCTTTCTTTGCAAAAAATGTCATTTGACAAAAATCAAGAGAAGTACACATGAAGCATGCATGAGAGACGACCCTTATCAAAATACTTGCCAAGTTGATATTGGGAAACATGATAATAGTTTCCATTAACCAGTGAATAGCGCCCAGTATACTAGTTGCTGTCAACAGAGGTCTTCTCCAGAAGTATTTATTAATATTATAAACAAAATAAGCAGTTAAATAACATTGGCCTGGAGGATTGTGAATTTGAAGTTGGTGGTAATTTTCATAGACACAAGTGCGGGCATGATACTTTTCTTTCTTTGCAAAAAATGTCATTTGACAAAAATCAAGAGAAGTACACATGAAGCATGCATGAGAGACGACCCTTATCAAAATACTTGCCAAGTTGATATTGGGAAACATGATAATAGTTTCCACTAACCAGTGAATAGCGCCCAGTATACTGACAGGAGCCCCACCCCCCCCAAAAAATAAAAAAAAAACAAGAAGAAGAAGAAGAAGAAGAGCAAATAATACAACTCTGAATAGAGTCCCTGGAAAACACAAAGAAAACAGGCCTGGAAGGGAATCATATTGCTGCATCCATCATCAACTACTCATGGAACCACAAACAAGCCTAGCAATTTCTCAGTGAAAATGCATCTCTCAGCTTCATAATTGTGGGAAGATGTTGAACTACAAAGCATTTGTTCTAAGAAATTCTTCAGACATTACAAACTACCCGTTTCTATCAATTGCTCTTGGATTAAATTAGAATCTATGGAGAGCTTTCCACACTCTAATCAATCCATAACATAAACCTTACACTGAAACAAGTCCAGGATTTAGCAACTACATTCCTGTTAAGATGTAAAATCTTAACTTGTGCACAGAGGATATTCCATACAATATCATAAATTGAAGGAACTGACTGCCTAATTGAAATATCAAAGCGAAAGCATCAACCATTCTTTGCAACTCTAAACCTAGCATAGGCATCATGTTTGTGGTTCACCATATATTGTATCTCTATCAAATGTACAAAAATGCATAACAGCATGGCAAGCATGCTCGTCACATGCTGGATCTATTTGTCAGCTATTCATGAAAGCTAATGTACACAATTGCACACAAACTTTAAGGCTTACCCTCTAGCTTGTAGTTGCCATAGGTTGATCATTCCATCTAAAGCACTGTATGTATTCAAAACATTATACAGAGGTTAGATTTCATAGATTATATGATTGAATACGAGAAAACTAATACAACATGGCCATTTTACATATTTCCCTAACAAACATTATAAATTGGAAAAACATTAAGCAAGAAAAACATGCAAGATCAAATTGAGATGAACTTCTCCTCATAAATCCACCAATAGTCACGCATCTACTTCCTTAAAACCATAGAACTTATAGCTGGAACAAAAATTCTCCATGTTCGAAGCCACTTGCAAGTGCACTCTATGAGTTATGAATGATGTTGTTTTAAGTGATTGTAATAAAGTAAATGCCATTGTTGTAGCCTTCTTGTTCGGATAAGGAATAATGTATCTTTGAAAAGAGTTGCTGTTCTGGTTATGCACATTTCTTTCTTCTTTTTTTTGTTACTGCCACTCCACATGGTATTCTTCTCTTCATGACTCAATCTCTCTCGCTAAGAACTTGAGTACCAAATATCCATCTCTTCATGGCCCATGTGCGCTTCAGATGATCTTCTTTCTACCTATTGGCTAAATCAGTCTAACCTTCCAACAAGCACTATTTGATGATGCTTAATGCTTCTACATATTTGTAAGAGCTAATGTGTTATGAAAGTTGTCCAAAGCAAAGAATTTTGATTAAGTGAAATAAGTTGATGATGTTCTTCATATGGAAAACCACAATCTAAAATGTCAAAAAGAAATGGGAAACAGCAACAACTTATCATCTCTAGGTGATAGCACAAATATTTTTTAAACTACCTCCACCATCCTAATGGTGAAAGGCTAAGAAAATCACATGTGGTCAAATTTCATTTCATTTTCTTTAGTTTGATAGGTGATTCATTTATAAGTGAAATTTAGAGACAATAGATTCTCAAGTCAAGGATCATGTCAAAAGAACTTAAATTCATTTGTGACAACTACGACTACAATGTCAAAATTAATCGGGCAAATCACCTGGATACAAAAAGCTGATCATTCACCGGACATACAGCAACACTTCTCAACTTTCTTTTGTGCTGACTAGAGATATGATTACTTGTATGGCAGTGGACTGTGCATGGAGCAGAGCTCCTAGACACCAGCGGAATCAATTCCTTGTGTTCTTTCTGTTCTGAAATTTGATAGGAAAAAAAACAAGTGAACATGTAATGACATACCAAATGAAGCACAATGCAACCCCAAGCATGCAATTATATATATAAATGCATGTATGTATGTATATATATAAATGTATGAATGTATGTATGTACCAATCTTCCTTTTATTTCCTCGATCCTGAATTTCAACAACTTCAACATCAGAAGAACTTCTGTGACACTTTTCCATCTTCACTTTCACTGCACTATTGGATTTTTCCACTTTCACATTCGCAGCACTATAAGGTTTTTCTACTTTCACATTTACAACACCATTAGAAGGAGCAAGAGAACTCAGATGAGCACTAGAACCACATGAAATCCTCGCACCAGAACCCACCGATTTTACAGTTTGGGGAACTTTCGGATTCACAGCAGGAATCACAAGTTCAGTTCTAGATTGAGGCTGACTGCTAGAAGAAGCTTCATTCAAACGAACCGGACTTGGCGACTTCCTCTCCATCTTCACTTTCTTGATACCGTTCTCCACAGAAGGTTTATTCGCCACTGATGCATTGCTTCTTGCACTTAACCGAGCCAGTTTCGTCTGAGAATCCTCTAACCTCTTCTCCGCTTCAACAAGCTGCACACCTTTCCAAGCAAATAATCAAGCACCGATTTAATTTTGTTAATTAAACCACTAATTTCAGCATTTTTCTTTCTATTTCAATCAATCTATCAAACAATCAAAAACCTACTTAATATTCGAGAATTGATTTATTCTGTTAACTTCCAATCGATAATTAGAAAAATCAGATAAAAACCCAAAATTTAATTATAACAATAAAAAAAAGACCAAAAATAAACAATATTTTATTGAAAAAAAAAGGAAATGAAGAGATTTGAAAATTAAAGAAGAAGAAGAAGAAGAAGGAACCTGAGTTTTATAATAAGAAAGGCGTTGCTTAAGATGTTGGACTTCATGAGAGCGGTGTTCGATTAAAGCAATGAAAGCGAGCTTTTGCTCTTCTATGCTATCTTCTTCTTCTTCTCTGCCGCTGTTCTCGTTCGATTTTTGATTTAGCGACGCTTCATTATCGTCGTCGTTGCTTCGCTGCTCTAGTTTTGGCCTTTTCAGGATCGGAGAAGGCGTGCTCATTTTTTCTTTGTGTCTCTCTGTGTTGTTTATACAGTGCGGTTTTGGGTTTGCTTTGTTTTGTCGACGAGCGCGAGAGGGAGGGAGGGAGGGAGGAAAGGACGGTATTAATATTTATATTTATGGGGACGAGGAAGGTGAAAATCTGGATTGTTTATTGGCGATTTATAGAAAGATTAAATGATAGTATTGCATATTCAATGTTTTTTTATTGAAAAATAGTAAAATTTGTGGAAATGTGATCATCAAAGCTAGT
>Ga0325403_1008167_pt1 | contig 10019 bp, 4 predicted proteins | sample PopdelMetagenome_19_FD_205665 | JGI IMG/M metagenome (GOLD analysis project Ga0325403, IMG submission 205665) | Populus deltoides microbial communities from Bellville, Georgia, United States - Xylem-PdKOR-R4 | ecosystem: Host-associated > Plants > Phyllosphere > Stem > Wood/Secondary xylem...
TATTATTACCACGACGACGACCACTATTACTATCATAATAAATTATTATTATTATCACCATTATTAACATTATCATCACTATTAGTTATTTTAATAATAATAATATTATTATTATTATTATTATTATTATGACCACTATTACTATCATAATAAATTATTATTATTACCACAATTATTAACATTATCATCACTATTAGTAGTTTTATTAATAATATTGTTAGTATCATTACCATTATCATTACTATCATTACTACTACTACAAGTATTATTATTATTATTATTATTATTATTATTATTATTATAAAAATCATAAACCTGATTTGAAGGATAAAATTAAAACCATAAAACATTTGACAAAAGGGCAAAGGAAACAAATAAGAAATTAAAAGAAGAATGACCAAATTGAAATAAATACTATTACTTTTGAAAAAAATCATAAATTTGATTTGAAAGATAAAATTAAAAACTATAAAAACTTTGACAAAAAAGCCAAGAAAAAAAATAAGAAAACAAAAATAAAAGGACTGAATTGAAAAACACCATATACACAAATTAGAATTGAAGGACTAAATTAAAAAAAAACTTTAACAAAAGAGAAAATGATTGAAATATAAAATTAAAACTAAGACGATGGATTCTGAAACACCAACAAAAATCAGGGACATTTTTAGTTTTTAGGGGGTAGGAGAGAGAAATGAGGGAAAAAAAAAAGAAAGGGCCACAAATGATAAATCAACTATTTTTAGATGACACACGCCACCTATATAGAAAAATGACATAGTGGAGAACAAAATGACACAACAAATGCATATTTATTACCAACAAAAGACGCCACACGTGCCGCCTAAAATGTGTGGCACCTTCTACTTGCACGTGCCAACAACTTTTTCAATAAAAAAATAAATGGTAAATTATGTTATCACCACTAACAAACCTAACAATTACAAAAAAAAAAACAATATGAAAATAAAAATATACCCCTATGATAATAGCTTAAATTTTTTAACTCTAAGGTTAAATTTTTAATGTTAATGTATATCAAAATGTGAAATGCTCGAAAAGATCCTTGATCAAAGTTAAATGATTTATTGCTTTTAAGGGTAGTAAAGTCATCTTATTATGTAAGAACATTATAAAAAAACAATAAAACCTATGAGCAATTATCAAATGACAAATTTACCAAAGAAAAATACTATTTTACCCTTAAAAAGGCAACATTCTGAAAATGCAACAAGTTTTAGCTATACTTTTAACTAGTTTGGTTATCTGCGCTGTAATAAAGGCCAATAAAAAATCAACTTAATTGTAAAAAAATATGGGTGGCATGATTTTGTTTTTGTTGACAATGAAAAATCCAGAACATGCATTAAAAACTTGGTTATTGTGCTAAATAAAATAAATAGATAATTATATGTGTTAATGATAAACAAAGACTGAATTAGGACTCTAACCGATGAATGCAAACAAAAAAAATGATGTTGTGATGTGCGAGGTCATTCAACATTATTTAATTACGTGTCAATATTATTTTTTGAATAAAAAAAGTTGTAAGAATAATTTAAATCTAATCGTGTTGAAGTTGACTCAACGTGGTTAGTTTGACCAAGAGTGTAAACCCCAGTAAAAATAAATAAATAAAACTGAAGAAATTCATGTATATGGTTAAATAAAAATAGGAATTCAGAAATTTTTGAATATAAATTTCTAGGTGAAATAATTTGAGACATTATAATAAACTCAGTACTGTTGAGGGTTGGATTTAATTGAAGAGAATAATAATACACTTAAAGGAAAAGAGGGCCAAAATGCAAATAAGGGAAAATATAGAGTATAAGTACTTTCTCCTCATTAAAAATCTGCATGAACTATAAGGAGAGAAAATAGAGAGTTTTATACCCATTCTTGCGAAATCAAGAGAGAAACACTAAAATTTCAAGAACCCATCCAAGATTAAGGGTTTATAGATGAGATAAACACTTGAGAGCAATGGATTACCAAGAAGTTGAACAAGAAGAAAAGAAAGGAGGGAGTTAAAACCCTTCAACTGGTTGAAGATCAAAATCTTAATTCGTACCGGGAGGAGCAACCAGGATTAGATCTTCTGTTAGGGGAGGTCGCGAGACAGGCGAAGCAGGTGCGTGATTTTCCCTCTTATTTGCACTTATACAATTTAAAATTCTTCTAGTGAATGTAATTGTAATAAATATCGTGTTCAATGTAATTAAAGCCTAACGTATTTACAAGATTAGCTTCGGTTAATGGCATCCGTGATATGGTCGTCGGGAAATGAATTATAAAATTAGCTTCGGCTAATGGCATCCATGATAGGAATGCTGGGAGATGATTTACAAGATTAGCTTCAGCTAATGGCATCCGTGATATGATTGCTGGGAAATGAATTTCAAGATTAGACTTTACAAGGTCACCCAGTTCACGCAAGTAAATAAGAGTATCCAAATTAAGAATATGCAAATGAGTGTTAATTGGGTTTAAAAAATTTACAAATAATATATATAAGTTATCTGTTAGAATTCTTATGGATCCGATAAAAAATTAATACTTCATTCGTATACATTACATGAGCATATATATATATATATATATTCTTTATCAACATAATGGTATGTTTATTTATGTATCAGGTCCATCAAATATCCAGGGAGATCATTAGTTTAAGACTCTACTTTGTCAAGCTTATGTAAATATTTAACTTAAACTAAAGGGAATTAACGCGTTTATGTAGTATACTTTTGTGTAAACCTTGATGTATTTTTATAAAGGTTCAGCTTAGAATGTAGTATTTTAGTTACCTTGTAATTAACCATTTTGAAATGTTTAAGAACACTTATTATGTTGTAAACGCTTTCTTTACATGTTAGTATTCCTTTTCTTTTAAATTTTATGATATGATATGTAGACTATGTTCATATTGAACTTACTCGCAGGATATATATATATATATATATATATATATATATATTGTGTGGATTGTATGAGGTGTTGAATTATGATGTTTGATTAAAGGTTCGGAATTATGGGACCTTGTGATGATGAGTTGATTGAGTAAATTGATAGTAGTTGATAATTTGGGATGTCCTAAATACAAACGAAACTTTGCCGAATTTTTGGTATATATATAAAAAACTTTACCCTCAAATAGAGAGGATATGTTTGGATCTTTTAACATTGAGCAAGTCGTACAGTCGAACTGTTACAAAGAGACCCGATTGTGACTCGATCAAACCTGTTTATAACCTAATTTGGCTCCTAAAAAATATCTAAATGTTTTTTTTTTGTTTCAACTCCTGCCTAACTTGATCAGGCTCAAATGAGAAACAGCAAAATGTTAAAGAAAAAAAATAAAGTTTAGGGAGTGAAACGAAAAGACAACGTCACATTGAATTGACCCCCGCTAATTAGGTCTAACCTACTAAACACATGGTCAGGGTCATAATATCTTTTAGTACTAATTCTTTTTTATTTAGATTATTTTGTATGTTTCTTAGCTTGTTTGTCTAGAATTTTAGGTGTTTATTTATTTATTGTGAATTCTTGGTATTTTACAGGTATTTAATTATTAAATTAGGTTGAAAATTAGGATGATGTGAAGAGGAAGAAAATAGGCTAAGAGCCTAGAGAACAAGTCCTAGTTGGTATGGTCTAATCAAACAAGAACATTATTTGATTTTTGGGTTCTAACTAAAGTTACATACTGTAAGTTTAGATGTTCCTTAGCTTCCTAGAAATCTAAGAGATGGGTTGAAAACTTTAAACAGAGTTTAGAATCTAATTTTGCCTTTTAAAGCTCAAAACTTAGAAGAAACAAAAAAATCTGAATATGTCCAGAAGTTATTGCAGCCTTGACACTACTTTGTTTTTAGCATATATCTGGAGTTATAAAATCAGAACAATACAAGCCCAGATGTAGTCATTTAATTCTTATCAGGAGTTGAATATAGTTATATTAAGTATCCTTTATTAATTATAATTTGATGATTTTGGTTTTTATTCATGCAATTTATTGGCAATAGATTGCATGTTTAAGATATTGAATGAAGTAATGAATTTTGGAATTTAATACAAGTAAGAAATAAACACACACTTTTGTGACCTCATTTAAGAATTCCAGAAACCATAATGAATTTATATTAATTTATTTGATCATGAAAGTAGACATAGAATTAATAAAAGCATAGGTGTTACACCTTGAAAGAGGATATCCCATTAAAAAAAAAAGAATTTAGTCATTATAATTAGCAAAATATAAATGCAAACAATCACATTTAAACTCATTAAAATAATTTGATTGATGAAATCCAAACCCTAGAAATCTTTCATATTTAATTTTTTTTAAGTAAGTTACAATAATATGGGATTGTCTAAATAATATAGAAAATTTTATAAATTGGTATTTAAATCTCATCCTTCTAGAAATGATATATATATATATATATATATATATATATATATATATATATATATATATATATATATATATATATATATATATATTTATGATTTGTCATAATCCGTGCAATTGAGACATCAATTAGGGATACTTTAGTGGGCTTGGTGGGATGGAGTTCAGAACTACAATAAAAAGGCTATAAAAAAATTAGGGATCAAAATAATAAAAAAAACTAATAGTTATAACCATGAACTAGATAAAAAAAAATTAATAGTTACAAATTTACTGTCTACATTAATTTAACTCTATTATTCTTCTTAACTTTATTTTTCATATTTGACTTATATATAAAAAAAATTTGATCATTAAAAATATATTACAATAAAAAAATTTAAATTAAAAAGAGTTAATTTATGGTTCTTAAAGGAAGACAAAATTTAGACCACTATTTTTTTTCATTAAATCATAAACCTCACCACTAATTAATTCTTCTCTTGACACTTAATTTATCATATATACAAACCATCGAAACCATTTTCAAGTATTTTTCATTAATTTACCCAAAAATATAAAATATTGTATTTTTCTAAGATGATTTTTTTCCTTTTTAATGGTTTAAGATATTCTTTGATATTTATATACCTAGAGTTCAATTTCAAATTTAAATATATAAGAAACTTATTCAAGTCACAGACAATTTCATTCAAATTAATTTAAATGACTATGATTTAGAAAGATAAGTCACAAGCCAAAGCTTAAAATTGTATTATTATTATTATTATTATTACAACCACACACTAGTTTCCGATTCCAGGACTTGGAGCTGGTAGCAGAAATCTCTCGGTCTCAGCAAGATGAAGAGTGGTGAGCTTTCTACTAGAACTAGAAGTGATTGGATTGCCTTCACCTCTAGGAGAGGCGCCCTTGGAAAGCCTATTCAACACCAAGTTGCCTTCCAAAAGCTTCCTAGCCTCTGGACTGTGGCTAAAGGATACAAGAACTAAAATGAGTGCAAGTGTGGCTAAACGAGCCATGTAGATTCTTGTGTGATCAAGGAAGGCAAATCTAAACAAGGTTAATTTGAAAACGATAATACTCTAAACTATCTATGAGTATATATATAGATAAATAGATTACGTGAGGGTCAAAGAATTTGTTAAAAATGACAACTTTTTTTTAATAGGACGTGTATTCACAATTAATCAATTAAAATGTATATATAATAATACAACCACACAATTATTGAAATACATTAAAGTTTCCAATTATTTAGAATATATGATTTCATTATTTGATGCGGTACTTGATTTTTCTCTATAACTGATGATGACTGATGAGTGTATTAATTGGATTACAGTCTAAAACATTTTGCCTTGATTTGTTCCCCTCAAACTTATGGAGATTTTAAACAAAGATCTTGATGAGTTTGGAATGTGTATTTAAAGTCAATATTGAAATCTTGATGATCATTTTGAAAAATAACCTTAATAGCCAAGAATATTCAAGCCACCAACAAGAACAACAAAAAAATAATTCTAGAAGACAATATCGAACTCTCTGTAGACCATACAAAATCTAAGTCAAACTTTACTTAAGTTTGTAACTTGAAAAATATAACATGAAGTTAATACTTCATAAACAAGAGAAATGCCTTAAAATCTATAATAAATAATCTTTAAATTGTGATTATAAGTGTTGCACCCGACATCATAGTGATCCTATAAAAAAACTTATTTTATGTTTGGAAAATGAGGTCAAAACTAGAAATAAGAGTCACCACCTAATATTATGGTAACTAGAAATCCTAATCGATTAACAAAGATCTAAGGTAAGAGATTGATTATGCTAAAGAGAAGATACTATCACTCGAAAGCATGCTACTTGAGGTAAGCTCCATTGCTATTATTGTCTTTATTCCTAACAATATATTGTGCCTAATTTACCGATGATCTATTTATATGGTGATAATGAGTCTACTATTATGTGTTAAATCTTGAGTTGAAGGTTAAACCTAGCCATTCTATAGTCTTGTTTAATTTTTCCACTCCTAGTAATTATCTTTGGATAACATTTGATGAATTGGCAATTCTAAGGTTAGTCACTTCTTATCTCCCTGTGTGACTACTGTCGATCAAATCATGTCAGTGAATGATCCATAGGCCTGTATCAGATTCATTAAAGCCAACCAAAATCCTAGAAAAGGTCTAAGAAAGGGGTTTCAATGAGGTTCACTTACGGTATAATACTTGATTTTTACTTGCAGTATTTGCCAAGTGAAACTAATATTCCTGATCTTTTCTCTGATGTAACAGGTGAATATTAAATATAAAATAACATTTTAATTTTGACATCAGTGAATATTATGTTGAAAATTCTTAATACTTTTAATTTTGATGGTAATGAATATTGGACTGAAAATCTTTGCTTGTTTGAAAATAAGGAGAATATGCTACTCCTTTGATATCTAGAGAAATGACTTATATTGAGTCCATATTTTTTGTTTTTGTTTTGTTTTTGTAAATAATGCTAAAAACACAAACTTTTTTCTTTTTTTACAATGTTAAACATGCAAAATGATTTTTTTTCTTGTTTTTTTCAATATTTTTAAAGGACTTGGCCATGTGCAAAATTTGATGATGGTGATATATTTTTTTATGCTTTGAATGATAAGGATTATGTAATTACCAATAAAATAAAGAAAAATCAAACAAAGTTAATCGCACACTAAAAGCATTATAAACATATAAGAGCTCCAATTTTAGATGAATAAAATTACAATAAATTATAAACACAAACACATGCAGAAGGCTAAACTAAAGTCTAAGCATGTTATTTCATATAATCCTTACATATGAAAATAAGTATGTAATCATCATTCCAGTACAAAATCAATTTCATGAACATGATTCAATATATCACCAAATCTCATCATAACACAAATTAAAATAATTAAATAAGCATGATTTTTATTCAACATAAATATTCATTTAATGAACATTGCTTAATCCAAACCTCATCATAAAACATATAAAAAATCAATAATAAAACAAAATAATAATTCAAAAAGTATTTGGGGTTCGAAATGAACCTTCTACCTTAGAAAAGGATGACCAAAAAGGGCTGGAATAATGATGGCAATGATGCTGGTTATGTGGTTAGATGGGAATGATGTTGCCACTTTTATAATGGTTGGGAAAATTACTGAAATTTTTTTGGTTCCTCCGCTTACAACTATCTCTGTGACAAAGGATTTGCTGATTGCGCTCTGCCTTCCATGCTTGGCTCTAGTGCAATGAACTGTTGCACCTTAACATTAATGTGACATCGTTTTGTTGTTCGCTAATAGAATACATGGCTTTTGTTACGTTTTTTGTTATGTCTATATAAAGAAATACATGTATGATCCAACTTTTTTAAATATAATTAGTTAATCAATCAGTTTTATATAATTACACTCTTTCACACATCAAAATCTGCTAATATTCATTCAATTTGAGTTCACCAACACAGTTTTTTTTTAGCTTCGTGAAGCTTTGGTTCAGCACGACTTCAAATGCTTTTGCTTATTCAATATTTTGTGGCAATTATAACAATATCAATCATATTTACTTTACAAACTCACGGCACCGCCCGAACATTGCAACTAGTATTATTTATTTCTCGATTAGAGGTTGAAGGTAATGGTTTATTCTATATTTTCCTAGGTTTTCCTATCTTAATCTATTTAATTGCCTATTAACTAGGCTATGATACCAATGTTCAAAATACACTACAAATATTAGTAAACTTGGACTTAGTATTAAAGTTGTTAAAAGAAGTGATACTCAAATACACATTTAATGAGTTAATAAGAACTTATCTAAAATATTGGGGACTAAACAATTTTTTTTCCAGTCATGTGGTTATTCTATTAATGACATTCATGTCAAAGAACCATCTTAACCCAAGATATAATATATATTATTCTATAACACACACCCTCAAGTGAAAGCTCTTTGAGCTTGAAACTCGCACAAACTCACACTATCTTGTGCTTAATTTTTATCAAATAAATAGGGATTGTGAGATTTGAACTTGTAACTGCTTGGTCATCAAGGCTCTTATACTATATCAAAGAATCATTTCAACCCAATAGCTTAATCTGTTAGGTGAGGTCTCAAGATATGATTTATATTATTCTTTAACAATTCATTCATTTTCATTGGTCCATTGGATCAACCCATAGGATAAGCCTAAAGGCTTTTAATTTCACATTTAAAGATTATAAGATTTTATTGTGGTTTATATAGTGAGAAGTTAAATAATTAAAATTAGACCCATATAATACTAAAGTTTTTAGAGAAGAGAAGTCCTAGGCCATATAGGCTTTAGGCTCGCTCGGCTCAACTCGGCACGACCAAGGTTTGGATTTAGGCTTGATGTAAACTAACTTTTAGGCCTATAAAGAATTATTATTTGCTAACCCATGATTAAATAGCCTGAATAGTAATGTTCCTTTATGTGAATAGTTTATTTTCAAAAGGAAAATGTTTGATTATTAAGGAAAACTATCATTTTTTTATTTATTGGTAATTAAGGTAAAAATAATGTTATATAATTATATTTTTTCCTCCTTAACCATGGATTCCTAATTAATTAATTTCCTCTTCTTAATTCATAGGATCTCTTTCATAAATTTTTTAATTTTGATTGATTCTCCAATTTAATTTTCTTTTTTTTTCTTTTGCATAGTCTCCCATATTATTTTTTTATTCCATAATCACCTTAGTCCCTTGTTCTCTATTTCTTCTTATTTCATCCCTAAATTTTTTTTTATGTTTTATGTTTTTTTTTTACTTTTTCTTTATTCTTATTTATATTATTATCATAAAAATAAAATTAAAAATAGAGAAATTAGGGGTAAAAAATAAGTTATGATAGTTATCCTCTCTTTATAATACTTACGACAATCATTGAAAAATTAATTTTCTTTTGACTTTGTATAATAAGTTTGTAAAGAAACATAATACTAGAAAAGATTTTTTTTTTAATATGACCAAACCAAAGTGGTTGACTAAAGAGTAAATAATGAATGAAATCTAAACAAGTCCATGTTATCAGGTGACCAATCTTGACAAAAAACCTGTTAGAAATTATAAATGGATTCATGTTATTAGGTGACAAACCTTGATAAAAACTTTAAATGGGTCTATGTTATTAAGTGACCAACCTTTAAATCAAATCTAAATAGTCTTATTAGAAGTTGACTATCTTTAAAATCAAATAAAAGTCGATTAGAAGGCAACTACCCTAAAATTCAAATAAATAAAGAAAGTCTCATTAGGGTGCGTTGGGGGGGGGGGATTATGAGTCAACTAGCTTAACCCGCGACTTGGGTTATAAGACCATGATAACCCTATAAAAAATAAATTATAAAAATTATAAATCCCAATTCCCAAAGAACCCAATTTTAAAGGATTAAATAAAAAAATTAATTTAAAAAAAAACAAAAAATAACATGAGTCAACTTAGGTTAAGAGACAGGGGTAACTCCATAGAAAGAAAGAAAAAAAATTATAAAACCCAATTCCTAATCAATCCAGTGTTTAAGGATAACTTTGAGAAAAGAAAT
>Ga0325403_1008168_pt1 | contig 10018 bp, 5 predicted proteins | sample PopdelMetagenome_19_FD_205665 | JGI IMG/M metagenome (GOLD analysis project Ga0325403, IMG submission 205665) | Populus deltoides microbial communities from Bellville, Georgia, United States - Xylem-PdKOR-R4 | ecosystem: Host-associated > Plants > Phyllosphere > Stem > Wood/Secondary xylem...
AAAAAATAACAAGAAAGAAAAAGAATAATTAATAGACAAATGGGGGAAGAAAGTTGTGTGCTTGTAATTTGTATTTGACTGTCTTCTTTTCCTTTCAATAAAATAAATTCTGGTGTGGTTTGAACTTCTTGTGATTGTCACTGCAATAGTTTTCACCGGATCGTCTGGATTAATTTTTTTTAAAAATTAAAACGATATTATTTTAGTAAAAAAATTCAAAAATCAATAAGTCGCAACCGAGTTTTTGATAGGTAGCAATCGGGTCAACCGGTTTTTCCCTTTCTCTATTTTTTTTGCAACCTGACCCGACTCCAGCCCCAGATTAGTCAGGTCTCGGGTCGACCTGTCGGGCCGGAACGAATTTCAAAACTATGGTCACCGCAGCCTTTATTTATTTATTTACTTTTGTGCTTGAATTTTATTGTTTAATAACGAAGGCATTTTTTCACCAACTTCACACATTATGGTGAAGTATTTGTTCGATTGAATCTTTAGCAAATTTGATGTATGGATTTAATAAAATAGATTGAAGATTATATGAGTTAATAAAGGAGTTGAAGTCTACATTATTTAAACCTTTATTATTTTTAATTAATCATTTTCTTGATAAAATTCTAAAATCAAGTGATACAATAGTTTTTTATATATATAGTCAGGAGTAATTAAAAATACAAATTAGATATTTATAGATAAAATAAAATATATTAAACATTTTTTAAATTTTTTTTATTACTTATTATTTTAGTCTTTGGATATAAATTTTATAAATTGAATTTCAATCAATAAAAGAAAAGCTATTACAAGTTGCACATCAACACTCCATATATTAGAATCACGTCCAAAAGCTGCCAACGACCGGCTCCAACAAATTAATTCAATTCGATCAATATATTGATTTCCCATGAAGAAAGGTAGCCTTTTTTATGAAATTTGGTGGGCATAAAGGAACCTTTTTTTTTCTCTGAATTAAATTATTATTTCTTTTTATTTTTATCCTTAATTTTTTAATTTTTTTTTAATTTTAACTAATTTGATTTTTTTTCAGTTAAACTCCTACTTGTCTTTCAAAATTATTCCTCACCTTTTTTTTTTTTTTACCTGGCTCAGTTCTCGCTTTTAAAAATTTATTATTTGTTTGATTTTATCTCCAATTGTATTTTTTATTTTTTATTTATTTTTGTATTTGTATTTGATCATTTAAAAACTAAGGAAGTCTTCAATTTCGAGATATTGGGTTGTCTCAAAGTAACAAAAATGGAAGGAAGTCTTCAATTTTTCGGTGCTCATGTTCACTCACATTCATTATGTCTTCCATGGGAGCCAACTATCAACAATTAAGGCATTATTTTGAGATGGTATGTAATTCTTTTTTTTTAAATTTTTAATTTTTTTAATATAAAATTAATATTATTTTATATGTTGATATTAAAAATAATTTTTTAAAAATAAAAAAATATTATTTTAATACATTTCTAAGTAAAAAATACTTTAAAAAACAGCCACAATCATATTTTCAAACACACTCAAAATCACCATGGTCCTCCCTATCATGATTGAGAAAAAATACAATTGAGATTGAGTTTCTCTTCTTTTTTTTTTCTTTTTTTTTTGTCTTGACATAAAATAAATATATCAATCATAGTTTTGGAGTATATTTACATTCTTACAAAACAAGAAGGACAGGAAATACGTTGTCGAATTTATGTACTGTCTCTATATTTTATGTCCTAAATAATAACTAAAAGCTGATATAAAGAAATAGCAAGAAAGAAAAAGAATAATTAATACACAAACGGGGAAGAAAGTTGTGTGCTTGCATATAACTATTAAACAGTAAAGCTATGAAACAAATCCAAGTTAAGATATTAGATTTTCTGGTGCGGAGAACAATTTAATTTTTTTATTTAATTGTGGTAATATTTTTTTTATAAGAAGAGTAATGATTTAAATTTAATTGAAACAAACTAATTTGATAATATAATTCTTCATTTTCTTATCAATATTTTTAATTTCAATAAAACAATCTCACATTTTGTTCTATTACGTTCATTTAGCAAAAGCAAAAGCAATTGGAACACATACTCAAAACAATTTGAACGTTTTAAAAACAAGGATAAAAAAAATCTCTCTTTAATTCAAACCTTTTATCTAATTAACACACTTAACTTTTTTCAAAAAAAATTTACAAGAATATTTAATTTATATACAACATCTTATCATTACCCCGAAAGTAAGTTTCAGTTATATGAGGAAAAAAATTGACTATTTTCATTTAAGTATATTAAAAAACAAAAATAATAATAAAATGCTCGGGTATTGTCATAGAAAATTCTTTGAAAGTGTCATTAAACCTATTTTAGGGGGACAACTTGAACACATCCTAACTCGGCTTCTTATTTAGTTCGAATTTTAAATTAAATAAAATAGAGGTTGACCCGATTGACTTAGCAGGTCAAAAAACAACCCAACGACATGTCAAAACCCGATTTGACTTCAAAAGATTTCAAGATGCTTTTTTTTTTAATATTGAGACGACAAGATCTTAAATTGACTCATATCAACTCAAGTTAATTTATTAAAACCCACAATTTAGATAAAAGATCTGGTTGGATTTATTTTTTAAAATAATTTTTTATTCAATCACTTGTAGATGTAGAGAAGCTACTGAATGAAATTTAAAAAAAAAAAATAATGAGCTATATAAAAAGAGTGTTTTTAATATTATAAAAACACTAGTATAATCTTATTAAAAAATAAAAAATGAATGGTATTTAATAAAGTAATATTTTTATTAATTAATTTAAGAATTTAAGAAAATAACTAATATATTGTAAATTAAATAATTAAATTTATATTTAAGAAAAAACAAAAAATAATGTAAAAACTAGCCAGGTGAGAGGCATGGGTAGCCAAGCACACCTGACCCATTAAAAATAAACCCTGGCACGTGCGGGTTTGTCAGGATATATATATATATATATATAATGAATGGATCATATTGCCACCACCGAAGGCTGAAGAGGTAACTGAAAAACGAGGCTAAATTTTTTTATTCAAAAATATTATTTTTTAATTTATTTTTATTTAAAAACATCTAATAAAAATCAATCATTATCGTATCATGAAACTAGTTTCTCAACGTTAAATAATCTTAAATTAGTCTAAATTCACAAAATCAAACCTAAATAAAAAATTAATCTCCGTTTTTTTTTTCAAATCAGTCTTTTTTGTTATATTAGTTAATGATCAACCGACAACTTTTTTTTTCCCACTATTTTCTAGCAAAAGAAATTTCTTTCTTAAAACTAGAAAGAGAAATGTGAAAAAAAATAAACAAAAAATTTTGAATTAATATGTAAAAGATTATTTGATCAAAAATATCTTTTTATTAAGATTTTGGCTCTTAGGCTCACTGTTGCTATAGTTGTTTGGTTTTGGGATCTCTCCCTTGCTTTCAAACACATTCTCGGACATCAGTATCCTAAAAGGTCTAAGATTATTGTAGGTACCCTTGATGTCCCAAATAAGTTAGGAAAACTTGTGTTTTAATTGCTGAATTAAATCACTTAAACACTACCCTTTAGCTTCCTTGAATAGCATGGAATTCTATTTTTAATCGTTACAAAACATGAAAAAACATTAACAAGAAATGTTCTTAAGCAATAAAATTTTATAATGAACTCATAACAGGCTAGTGAAGGTTACAGTAACAAATAGAAAAGTAACCAGCAAAGTTATGATTTAGTCAAAACAAATTAAATACCAATATGAAACGCATTAATGTAAAATTCCATCAACCCCCCCACATAATTCTGATTGATATATGTTTTGAAATACTAACCACATATAAAAGAATTTGCCATAAATAACAAAAATTGAAGATAAGGAAATACGAAGGGCAATCGAAATGACCTGAATTGAATCATTCACTCAATGTTAATGAAACAATGTGTAAGCTGATTATAAATGATGACGAATGGAGCTGTTCCTTTCCACTATTCCCAATCTATAGGCAAAAAATTTCCATTTCCACTCTGTACGGACCTCTGAAGCAATATCGATCCTGCAAAGTTCTTTGCTTTAACAAATGTTGATCCTGAGCAAATTATGCAGTTTGGTGACTAGGCTGATAGTGCAATTTAGAGTTATGCTGGTGATGACACAGCCTCTATGGCACTGCCCAGTGGCCATGCAGCTTCCACAAGGGAATCTCGGTACTGAACCTTCTTCACCAACATCATATCTTGCAATGGATCCATAGCTGTAGGTAAAGAATGACCAAGGATAAGTAAACATCATCTTAGGACAGCTCTCAGGAGCGAAAGTTTGCAGGAACCTTGACAATTCACTCAATTGCAAGGGACTTACCAAATCCCTCTACAAGCAATGTGTACTGATAGACCAGATCCATGCATATATATGGCAGATCATTCTCATCCAAACTGTGATATATGGATTTAGCATTCTCTAGTTTAGTTCCACAAGCACGCTTTGCAGCATGCTCAAAATCCACAGGTCGAACTTTGACAACTGGTAAAGTTGAATCAACAAAACCAGCCTACAAATGTAAACAATCTAGTTAGCATGCTAAATTTGTAGACAATGCATTGTAACCTATAATGAATTTCACAAGAAACCCAAGTATGACTGGTACCTGAGCAGCTCTGTCGAAGAAAAATGATGCAACAAACATATTCTTTTGTCCATCCCCGCCGCCACCATTCCATACTCCTCCAAATGTACATTTCATGTTTGTACAAGTCGATTCATTAACTTTGAGAGCATTAAGAGCTACCCTCCTGCACTCGTCCAAGTTTGAACCAGATGGAGAAGCTGATGCTTTATGGTCTTTCCCTCCATAATTGTATACCCCTTTAAACAATTTGAAGGCCAGGAAGAGAGATGACATTTATCAGTCCATTTGATCATCTAAACACCATACATGTGTTTGATATAGTTCTTATTTGAACTATAACCACATCTAATTATATTACTTTTTAAAGATCCAGAAAGAAACTCAATTACTAAAGTGATTTGCTGTAACATCATTTTGAAATTCAGTCTAAAATTTTTATAAGTTACTAATATATTTTAAAATTTAAATTATATGAGATACCACACATCATTACAACTTTTCATTCCACTTTTCCACTGATTATATGAAAATATAGAATGGAATAATAGCTGAGAGGAAACATCACAATAAGGAGAACGCGCACTGCATGTGCCCCGCACATCTAATGGGTATCATGTAGCATGTTGGCCAAATTCTTAAATATACTTTTTTGTTAAATGGTTAGGATTGAACATGTAAAATTACCATTCTAACTAATGTGTTCTAATCATACACAGGATATTCATATTCTATAAAGCAAATTATGCAGCAACAAATTATGAACAAGAACTTAACTCCTCAAATCAGAAAAGAAGATGAAACAACATGATAAAACAAAGACAGAAACTCATCAGGCCTTTTACAAAGGAAGTAATTCATTACCATCATAACCACCCAGGATGCATGGATTGCTAGACTCCTCTGAAGCATCCAAAATTTCTGCTCGAGCTGCTAATAAACCATAATGCAAATAGCTGTGCACGAGAAAGATGCCAAAAATAGATTTTGAACTTCCAGTCATAAAATACTCAACTGTATATCCATAGAACAGCTAATAACTGTAAAAAATCTTTTTCTACATAGGAAAATTCTATTGCAGCCTGATAAATGCAAAAACTCACAGCTAGTGATGAACCGAACCTGTGAACATAGAGGTAATATTTGGTTCCCATCAAACACATTTCCTTTACATATGTATCTTCTCCATCAGATATCTTCGGAGCTTTTGCTGCATCCATCTCGGAGATCGCATATGCCATTTGAACAGATCCACCGCCAAGATCTACAACTCCAACTGTGTTTGAATATTTCTTTCCTAAATTTCCTAAAAGGTAGTTTATCGTCACCTGCAAAATGCATGCAAGTTAAAGCAAGAAAAGACCAAAAAATAATATTGAGGACAGAATAGACCAAAAAAATTCTCATCTTAATTCAATATGTTACATCAAGACCTTCTAGATGCAATAAAAAAAATACATTGGCACTTTGTATGATCACAAAGTCAGCATGTGACACCAGAGGAAAAGCACAAACACAATATCGGACTAGGGTAGAAGCCAATGCAGAGGTACTATGATGTATGAACTGGTCACGTAACTGATATCCAGTGCATTTTAGCACATGTAATGGGGAGTGTAAATAGAAACAGAAGCAGGAGAAAAGTTCAAGGGAACACCAGATATCAAGATAGGTAAGTGATGCAAACGTCATCTAGTAAGTGTTCATATCTAGTTAGTGATTCACTAATGTTGAGCATAAAACTCATGCATGAAGGCTCATATTTTCATCCTAATTCAAGAGAAGCCTTTGCAAATGGAATTAGCCTTCTTCTGAGAAGGACAGCATTTCTATCCAACTTGATGCACTCACTAAAATTTAACAGGACTTTTCTTTGTAATCTCCAATTTATGAAACTACTGACTAGCTAGTTCTATTGTAGAAAGTTTCCTGCTATTTTATGATTGAACTTAGCATGGGGACACCACACAGTTTTTTAATACTTCTATTACAAAATAGCATGCCATTACACCCTAGTCATCATTCTCTAGTCATTAGAATTGCCAGCATTGTCACAAGGGGTTCAAATGGTTGAAAATACTAGTATCAGTGTAACTAACTTGAAAGTACAAACATGTAGGTGTGTAATAGAGTCACTGAAACATACCCACTGATAAGAACCTTCTTGAGAACCATCCAAAACCGTGACCCCTTTTGCCTCAGATTTCAGGGTGCTTTTAGCTCTCAGGAAATCCCTAACCTTCAAACATGGAGTTCAAAAGGCTATAAGCACGCAATATTGTGACAAAGCATGAGAAAACAAGCAAAATATAGACTATCAAATAAGGACTTACCGCTTGCAAAATTCTATCTGATGCGTCCATTCCCAATGCCCTCAAGCCAGCAGTAGCCTGCATATACATTGAAAATACAGTAACTAAGCAACCCCAACAAATCATTAAGTTGAGTTGTAAACCCATTACATCATTTGATCTTCAATTAATTTATTATGAGTTTCAAGCAAGTGATAATAAAAACAAAAAAAAAAAAGATCTGAATTTTTTTACCCACCCCAACTCTGACTGGCGTTTTTGGTCGGAGCTCTTTAGGCACAGAGCTTTCAGCTTTATCAAGCAGTGAAGCGAGGGATTTGGCTGCTTCTTGCGGGTTATTTGCATAAGCACTCAAACCTGGTTTAAGCTATATAACCAGAACACCAAAACAACATTAGGAGCACAAATTGTATAACAAAACAGTATGAAACAAAGTGCCGAAGTCACCATTGTCATCATTTTAAAACCACTCATTTTGTTTCTCAGGAACAAAATTTGAGAAAAAAATTGCTTATTTTTTGGAAACAATTAAATAAAAATACCCGATCTTCCAAAATATCCCCTGATTTCTCCTAAACTCACAAAGCATTTTCAATCCAAGAAAATAAAAATAAAGAAAAAAATGCCAAAGAATATCAAAAAACTTTATCAAACCTAACAAGACATTGTCCATCCCGATTTCATTCTCTGCTACATACTCTCACTCTTAAACCTCAAAAATTTAAACAAACTTCAACTTCCACAGGCAAAACACAATAAAATCAACTACAGCAGCATCAGACTCTTTCACTATCACCAACAATATCTTTCCTTTCCATTATAACTTCTCAGCCAACGGAAACTTGGCCTCACTAAAATTACTAAAGCAAACTAAAAATTTCACAATAAAAAATATGTAACTCATTTCCAATCAAAATCCAATTTCCACAAATTACAGCAATATTACCTCACTAAAATTCAAGATGTATAGGGAAAAAAAAACAATTCACATTCTATTAATTAATTAAATGCTAAGTAAACAGTTAATTACCTGCACAAAAAGCTCGAGTTCTTTACCGATAGGAACAAGATCCAAATTCCGATCAAAACAAAAAACATGAACTCTACTCCCTGAACTCCCGGCATCAAAAATAACTGCATAACTCCTCGAATCCCTAACAAGATTCGGCGACATCTTTCGACTCACTCCTCCTCCGTATTCATAATCCTCACGACTCGGCATCACCAACAGCACAAAAGCGATCAAAAGCATCGGGATCGAAATCACCAGCAATACTCCTCTGTACTTGTGGACCTTGTCAGTCAGTGGCTCGTTTCGCATGCCTGGTCGCTTCATTGCCTTGTCGGAGTTGGTCGGGGAGGTGGCGGTGGAGCCCGTTTCGAGGAGTAGTTCGGCGGAGGAGGGAGTGCGGTAACGGATCTGGCCGTTGGTGGTGGTGGAGGTGGCCACCGGAGGTGGTGGTTGTGGTGGCTTTATTGTTAAGGATTGCGCTGGTTCCTGTGATGGATCCAGCTTTCCTTATTTTGCGGTTAAATTTTCTGAGAGAAAGAGAGAGAGAGAAATGGGAAATAAATGAATTAATCAATAAATAGTCTTAAATGAATGAGAGATTCTGTATACTTCTAGTTCAGGCAAAGTGTGCAGTGTTTTTTTTTTTTAAATGAAAAGTTAGTGCTTTATAATATATTAAAATAATATTTTTTATTTTTAAAATTTATATTTAATATTAGAATGATTTATAATTATAAAAAAATAAATTAAAATAAAAAATTTTAAAAATTCTTTTTAAAAGAGGGGAGATAGTGTAAAGTGCAAGACTTTTGAGATTTGTGTACAGTTTAAAGAAAGTGATTTCATTAATAACTCACTTTATGTGAAAGCAAACTATACATATTAGGAGTAATTATTTTTGTTTTAGTTTGGTTTTTATTAAAAAAATAATCAAATTAAAAAAATTAAAAAAATGAAATCGAATCGAAACTGGTTCAAATCGACCGGTTTCAGTTCAGTTCGGTTTTTTACGATAAAAACCGATTCAAACCGGTTTATCTCGGTTTTTTTCAGTTTGGCTCGGTTTTTTTTTGTTTAGCTTGGTTTTTTTCGGTTTGGGTTCAGTTCGGTTCGGTTTTTTTGGTTTCAGGCTTATAAAACCGAACCGAACCAGTCGTTTTTTTAAATTTTATTCGGTTTAATCGGTTTTTTTCACGGTTCGGTTTTTTCAATTATTTTTTTTTCTATTTTTCTCAGTTTAATCAGTTTTTTGATTTTTTTGTTCAGCCTTAATAAATAACCCTTAATACATACAGAGAGATTCTTTGAATTAATCATATTATTGCCTAAGATGTTCTAGTATTCAAAATATTTAAATTCATCACTAATTGAAAAATAAATTATTTTTACTAAATATCGACTAATTTTTTATTTATCTTAAATCAATTTCTGAAAAATAAAATTTAAGCTTAAAACCCAAACTACTTTTTAAAACCATAAAATATAGTTCATGCTTCAAACTCATGCATAAAATCATAAATTATGAATGGAAATAACTATGATTCATGGATGGAAATATTGCACAACTTTAAATCAATACATAAAATCATAAAAATCCTTCAAAAATAATAATATAAAAACTCATACATTACATTAAAAAAATAAAATAACAACTCCATAAAATAAAAAATAAGATTAGGTTAAAAAACTGATGGCAATGGTTTAGGTAAACCCTGGTCACATCCATTTTAAATAATAATCAAACTGGATTAATTTCGAGTGTTGTAACTCAATTGATCAAGCTCTATATTTGTTCTTTAGAGGTCATCAATTTGAGTTCTACAAATCTCAGGGTCATTGAAGGCTTACATGGTTGTTAATTTTAAGACCCGTAAAATTAGTTGAGGTGCACATAAACTAACCCGAACATCCACTTTAATTAACAAAAATTAATCACACCGGATTGAATTTTATCCATTCCTAATCTTTAACTGAATCAGACAACATGAAACACCGGATAATTAAGAGGAAATTATCATCTCTAAATGTGCAAGAATAGTTGCATGAGAGTTGGCGGTTTTT
>Ga0325403_1008169_pt1 | contig 10018 bp, 10 predicted proteins | sample PopdelMetagenome_19_FD_205665 | JGI IMG/M metagenome (GOLD analysis project Ga0325403, IMG submission 205665) | Populus deltoides microbial communities from Bellville, Georgia, United States - Xylem-PdKOR-R4 | ecosystem: Host-associated > Plants > Phyllosphere > Stem > Wood/Secondary xylem...
GTGAGATGAGAAAATTTGATTAAAAATATATATAAATTATTAGATAATCCTAGTATAATGCACTCTCATTCACGTAAAAATGTTATAATACTTTATAATTTCAAATATTTAACCTTCATGTGATGTTTATTTACAATTTCAAATATTTAACCATCATAAATATTTTTACAATATTTATATCATTTTAAAAATATATAAATTATTTTTTTATTCAATACAAAGTGAAACATAAAAATAATAGTTTTTTTATCCTAATTTTACCCAAATAAAAGATACACACACACACACATAGGAAATAGTTAATAATTTCTCGTTAATAAATATTTTGTAACAAAAAAATAGAATTAAATTTTTATTTTGTGAATTAATGTAAGTTATTTTTGGTTAGAAATAACTTATTTTAAATCAAATTTTATTATAAAATTAAGTCATAATTTTGAATTTTGACCTAATTAACTTTAATTTTAGTTTTTCACGTATAGATTCTAACCTATAATACATATATTATTAAAACAAATTGATTTAATTCATTTTCATAAATCATGTTTCTAATTTAAAGTGATTTTAAATTATTTTTATCATGCATTATTTATGAAAATAATTTTTAAATTGTAACTCAAAGCTAAAAGTTAAAAAAAGGGCAATACTAGATAAAGGACTATTTATTTATTTATAACATTTCAGGGGCTAAGTTATTACTTTTAATAAACTATAAGAACTGAAATAAAACCAACTCTCCTAGTCTCCCTTCCTCCCAGCCAGAGCTCTGAACCAGTAGTATATTAACGTTCTAGAAGAGAGCGGCACGCAGCCCTAGGTCTTCCAGTTGCTCTCCACACGCCTCTCTCTCTCTCTCTCTCTCTCTAATCATCATCAATCAAATCTCAGAAACAGCCATGATTTGTTGTTAGCTTCCTCTCTGCAACCTGAGCTCATCATCTAATCCTTATCTGGTGTGCTTTTTTATGTGAAATCATCATGCATATAACAGGCTTAGGATCAGCCTCTTCAATTCTTAGGGCTTCTAGGGCTAGGTTTCCTCCTGTCTCCAAAACTTCCATTCTCTATTCTCCTAAATTTTCTCCTTCTTATTTGACCACTAATAACCAGCTCCGATCTTTGAGCTTCTCCTCGGCTGTTCGATCCCTCCGCTGCTCTTACCCTCGCTGGAGCCACGGTGTCGATTGGCGCTCTCCTGCTACTCTTCGCCACCAGATCAGAGCCGTTGCTCCCGTTGTCGAACGCTTCCAGCGAAAGATCGCTACTATGGGTATTCTTCATTCTCATCTCCCCCAATAATCATCTGTTTCGATTTCTGTAGTTAATTATTTTAGCTATAGAATTTCAGGGCAAATCATTTTGCCGTTTCAGAAATGATTGATTTTTTGTAATCGGCTGGTTACTTTCTCAGTACGGAAGTGGATGGTTCCTTTTATTTGAGAACCTGCTTTAATTATTAATTATTAATGATCAAATAATAACAGCACTGATTAACTATTTTTGTTTTCTTAAGCTCATGAACATCCTTTCAAGGAAATTTTCACCAGTCTCCCCAAGCCAGGAGGCGGCGAGTTCGGAAAGTTCTATAGCTTGCCTGCTCTTAATGATCAAAGGATCGGTATTTTCTGCAACATTTGTGCTTCATTTCATTTGGGTTGTCAAATTTAAGTCAAGTTAGCAAGATAGCTTTGACTGTATGTGATCTGTGATGTGTGTTTATTGTGTCAATAACAGAGAAACTGCCCTATTCCATCAGAATTCTTCTGGAATCTGCTATTCGTAATTGTGATAACTTCCAAGTAACAAAGGGTGATGTTGAGAAGATCATTGACTGGGAAAACACAGCTCCGAAACTAGTTGAGATTCCGTTCAAGCCTGCTCGTGTTCTTTTGCAGGTATGTCTGAAGCTTGAGAAGGTATACACTGTTTTGGCTATGATAATGAATTTGTGTTTGATCTGTACGTTTTGTTTTCAGGATTTTACTGGAGTACCAGTTGTTGTTGATCTTGCTGCTATGCGTGATGCTATGGCTCAACTTGGCGGTGATTCGAACAAGATCAATCCTTTGGTGCGAGTCTTTGTTTTCATTAAGTTTGCTACAAGTAAAGTCACTTTGATTTATTATAATCAGTTTTTGTTTAAAAAACGGTGCTAAACACCTTTCCTAGACAAGCCTAGTAAATATTGCTGCCTGTATGCTTCTGGAAATCTGAAACCGCTGTTTTCTGTCCAATCTCATCTTGTTCATTGATCCTGATCAAATTCTGGAAATTGCTTTGTTTTGCAGGTTCCTGTAGATCTTGTCATTGATCATTCAGTTCAAGTTGACGTGGCAAGATCAGAAAATGCAGTGCAGGCAAACATGGAGCTTGAATTTCATAGGAACAAGGAAAGATTTGCCTTTCTTAAATGGGGTTCCACTGCTTTCCAAAATATGCTTGTGGTTCCTCCAGGTTCTGGTATTGTTCATCAGGTATAATATAAAAGGGTGGTGTATTTCGTGTTCTGAGATTTGACATATTGAATTATAACTATCACTTCCTTTAGCAAGCCAATTATATCCCAGTTTGCATGCTCTTTACTTTTTAATATAATTTCTTATGGTAGTTGATAAATAACTAAAAGCTCAGACTAAGCATCGAATTTATTTTTATTGATGTACGGTGGTTGCACACTTAAATTTCAGGTGAATCTTGAATATCTTGGACGTGTTGTATTCAACACTGATGGTGTTCTCTACCCTGATAGTGTGGTTGGAACTGATTCTCATACAACCATGATTGATGGGCTAGGAGTAGCTGGCTGGGGAGTTGGAGGTATTGAAGCAGAAGCTGCAATGCTTGGCCAGGTAGTTAATGTGATATCTCATGGTCAAAAAATATTTCACCAGTGTCAATACTAGAACTTCCCAAAAGATAACTAGCATGTCATCTTAAACCATGTTTCTATCACAGAAGAGTATGAATGCAAAGGCGAAGAATTTGCATTTTATTTGTACGCATTCTTAACTTATTTTGTTGTGGGATTCCTATATTTTTTAATTAGTGTATATCAGCATTATGTGGTTAAGAGAGTGCTTGGTAGTGTGGTAGCGGTTGCTTTTCAAATAACTTTTCGTGCCGAAATGCATGCCAATGATTTTTTTCATTTTTTAAAATCATTTTCGACATCAGCACATCAAAACGATTTAAAACATACAAACCATATTAAATTTTAGCAAAAAAAAAAAATTTAATTTTTTGGGAATGCGGTTTGCACCGCGTTCCCAAAAACATTCTAAGTTTGGGCTCAAGTGCAATTTTCCCATATTATGCGAGTGCTACTAATTTATCACTTCTATGGATGCTTCTTTTTACTACTTGTATAGTTGTATAGTGTTTCTTTAATACTTAATGTGAATTTGTTTTTCTTTCACAAATTATGTATGGGGTTGGTAGTGCATGGATGCTTTGGGATGCTATTCATTTTCCACTATCTGAAATAAGTGTGGAGGAGCATTATGCTATGATTTTGTCTCTTTACATTATACTTTCTCAAATTGACAGCCCATGAGCATGGTGTTGCCTGACGTTGTTGGGTTCAAGTTAAATGGAAAGTTACACAATGGTGTCACAGCTACTGACTTGGTTTTGACGGTGACTCAAATACTGAGGAAGCATGGTGTTGTTGGAAAGTTTGTTGAGTTTTACGGTAATTTGATTCATGGACCTTAATTGACTTAGCTATCAATTGCTTTTTCTTGTCTTTTTTGGATGAGGATTTCATATTGTCTGTTTCCTGCAGGTGATGGAATGAGTCAGCTATCATTAGCAGACAGGGCTACTATAGCTAACATGTCTCCTGAGTATGGTGCAACTATGGGGTTCTTCCCAGTGGATCATGTTACATTACAATATCTCAAATTGACTGGAAGGAGTGATGAAACTGTGAGTCTCATTTCTTGTTTCCAACATATAGTTGTTTGCAATTTGAAATCTATACTGGATCCTAAGACGGGTCTTCTTTTATTAGGTGGCAATGATAGAAGCATATCTCCGTGCAAACAAAATGTTTGTTGACTATAATGAGGTAGAACCTTTTACTCCTTTTTCAATGTTTATCTTTCTTCTAAGCATTTGATATAATCTTTATTTTGTTATTTAACGTGCAACTATGGAATTACTAATTTTTCCCTCGCTAATTAATTCAGCCCCAACCAGAAAGAGTGTACTCATCCTATCTACAATTGGACCTTGCGGATGTTGAGCCCTGCATTTCTGGACCAAAGAGGTGTGCACTTTTTTACATGCGTTAACTCTTGTTCATCAACACTATCTCACACACTGACACCTTGTAGCTCATTTTCGACAACTTCAATGCAAATCTAACATATCCCCTTCGATTTATAGCTCATCAAAGCATGTGTCATTCCTTGCAGGCCACATGATCGTGTTCCATTAAAAGAAATGAAGGCTGATTGGCATGCTTGTCTCAATAACAAAGTTGGATTTAAGGTTTGTTGTAAGCCATTTCATTCAGTGTGGATAACTGATATCCATAATCTTTGTTTCCATTAAATCCAGTTGTCTAAAATTTTTAATATAATTTGTCGTTTCCCTGTTAAGGACTTTGATAAATTGAGTCAAAGGAAGTGCATCTGCTTCATATCATAATGACTATATGGTCGCCAGTGGTTCAGTTTCTGGATTTCATTGGTTCCTATAGAGTTCATAGTTATACTGCATTTTTTTTACACTGGTCTTTGTGGCTTCTCTTTGATACAAGTTAGCTGGATCTATATGTTTCCACAGTTAAGAGCCATTGGATGGTGCTGTTTTAGCCGAGAAAAAGATAGGTGGAAGTTTATGTTTTTCACTGAACCGTGAATGCTGGATCACTGTATTTATTAATGTTGCTCAAATTTTCATCCTTTGCTGGATTTAAATGACACTCATCGATTACCTTTAGTTATGCTTTGTCCATTTACACAGCTATAATGAAATTTCCTTATCACTTCCATAACATCTGCCAGTAACAGCACCACCTTTTACTTTGTCTGTTGCCTCTTCAATCACAAGGAGTAGTAAGCCTCTTCCATCTATACCATTTGCTGTTAGCTCTCCCTGACTTCACTGTAAATTCATCCATGATGTCCACACCCTATGTATGTTTGTATACAAAGGGGTAGTTTACTGGGGATGTGGGTGATTTATTGTCATTTGCATTTCTGTAGGCAATGATAATTTGCTGTCGATAGTGAAGCAAATGTATCCAATCTTGTTAGGGATTGAGTGGATTTGGATTCATTTTTATTTAATTTTTTGGGTAGGATACCATTGACGTGGCTCAACTTCTGATTATTGGTTTTCTACAACTAAATTTTTAATCTGATATGAAAACAGGGTTTTGCTGTACCAAAAGAGGCACAGGACAAAGTGGCAAAGTTTTCATTCCATGGACAGCCAGCAGAGCTGAAGCATGGTAGTGTCGTGATTGCTGCAATCACGAGCTGTACCAATACATCAAATCCCAGTGTTATGCTAGGTGCTGGTCTTGTTGCTAAGAAGGCTTGTGAACTTGGTTTAAAGGTTAGGCATGCATAGACTTATTGTACTTGTATTCTTGAAGGTGCCTCCTCCTGCTGTTATGCCAATTTTCTTTCCCTGATCTTATCAATATGGCACAAGCATTTGTTTGGGCCTTCTTTTATTTCTAAGAATGTAAAAGCGACTGTAGAATTGAGTTATTCTTTAATTATCATTTCATAATTGTCCACAGGTAAAGCCATGGATAAAAACAAGTCTAGCCCCAGGCTCCGGAGTTGTTACAAAATATTTACTCCAAAGGTACCTGAATAATTTGAATGGTTTTAGAATGCAACTTCCTTTTAATTTTCCGTACTTGAGAGAAAAACATCAGTTAATTATGTTTGTTTTTTCTTTTTTGCATTTTGTAGTGGGCTGCAAAAATATTTGAATGAGCAGGGCTTCAATATTGTTGGATATGGATGCACAACATGCATTGGAAATTCTGGGGATTTGGATGAATCTGTTGGTGCTGTTATTACAGAAAATGGTAATTTTGAGATTATATCCATACCATTAGTTCTTTGACCGCGTCTGCATTTGAACTTCTCTTTTCTGACTACTCCCTCACTTTCTCTCTGCAGACATTCTTGCAGCAGCTGTGCTTTCTGGTAACCGAAATTTTGAGGGGCGTGTCCACCCCTTGACAAGAGCCAACTATCTTGCTTCACCTCCTTTAGTGGTTGCCTATGCCCTTGCTGGGACGGTATGTTTACCATTTAGACTGTGCTTGTTATGACCTTGCTTTATATGGTTTAGGGAGAGGAATGCGAGTTAATTAATGTTAAAGGGATCTAAGTGTTGACTTAAAGAAGAGCTGGCTAATTTTTTTTGAGTAGCAGTATCGTTTTTTTCTCTGTCAAACTTATACCATGCATCACATTTACTTACATTTAGTGTTGTGCCCCACTGGCATATGTCTGTAAGAATATTCTAATTAAATTTTGTGCAAGATTTATTTTTGTCCTCATCAGGGCCCGCTTGTAACTTCTTAAAGCTTCTAACAACACTCTTAACTCTTCGTGCCTTATACTCTTTACACCGTTACCGCTCTACCCTTATATATTCCATCCTGTTCTTTACACGCCATGTCAAACTTTGCTTTAGCTGCCCCAAGTTCCTAATGTTTTTCTCTGTTATGCTATTAGATAAGGTTTGTTGATTACATTTTTGTTTTGAAACTTAGAGATGTACGGTGAAGGGTTTTTTCTTCGCAGCTCCTAATTCAACATAATTCCACTATTTTATGTTGAACATTCTATGTAATGTTTGCTTTATGGGGATCCAGTTTCTTTGCTGAGCTTCCATTGAAAATCTCATTCTTATTGTTGCTGCTCTTCATCAATAAGGTGACATGAAAATGTTTTCCAGGTTAACATTGACTTTGATAAGGAGCCAATTGGAACAGGAAAGGATGGTAAGAGTGTCTATTTCAGGGATATCTGGCCAACAGCAGAGGAAATTGCAGAGGTAGATACTGTCAACTTTGCTTGTACCTCTTGTTCTGTAATATGATGTTTTACTGCTAGAATGGACTGAAATTTACTCGTGATGCATATTTTTCAGGTCGTTCAATCCAGTGTGTTGCCTGCTATGTTCAGAAGTACATATGAGTCTATCACAAAGGGCAATCCCATGTGGAATCAGCTATCTGTACCAGCTTCAACTTCCTATTCATGGGACCCTAGCTCAACCTATATTCATGAGCCTCCATACTTCAAGAACATGACCATGAATCCTCCTGGAGCTCATGGGGTGAAGGATGCATACTGTTTGCTTAACTTTGGTGATAGTATCACGACAGATCACATTTCTCCAGCAGGAAGCATCCACAAAGACAGTCCTACTGCAAAGTATCTCCTCGAGCATGGGGTGGATCGCAAAGACTTCAACTCTTATGGAAGTCGTCGTGGAAATGATGAAGTGATGGCTAGGGGAACTTTTGCCAATATTCGCCTCGTTAACAAATTTTTGAATGGGGAAGTGGGACCCAAGACTGTCCATATTCCTACGGGCGAGAAACTCTCTGTGTATGATGCCGCAATGGTAAGTCTCTTGGTATTAGATGCTGCACAATTTTCCATCTTGACTTATTTCCCCTAAATTTCACTCCTCCTAAGGAATTCTAGATGGACTGTATATGCCTTTAGTATAGAAGTTCCGTTACGAATTTTCTTATAGTTCAGTTGTATGGGCTCAGTTGTTGCATACACTGATGGACTTGGACATATTTTAAGTGTCACAGACATGATATGTTTCTGCAATCTGAAGAGGTTTCCTGTGGTTCTGTGCCGATATATCCTTGTTTGCAAATAACCCATGTTTGTGAACTTAGATTTTATCATTTCTATTAATTAACTTTGAGTGATCAATCTACTATTCCAGAGGTACAAGAACGCTGGACTTGACACCATTGTTTTGGCTGGAGCTGAGTATGGAAGTGGAAGCTCCAGGGATTGGGCTGCCAAAGGTCCAATGTTATTGGTGAGTTTTTCCTTTCATCATTTCAGCTTGAGTAGGTTTTTACCCATCTGACTCTGTTTTGAATTTCAATGGTGTGGATGCACCCACCCATGTAAACGTTCTTATGGGCTTCATTTGTTGTAGGGAGTGAAAGCAGTGATTGCCAAGAGTTTTGAGAGAATCCATCGCAGTAATTTGGTGGGAATGGGAATTATTCCCCTTTGTTTCAAGGCTGGTCAGGATGCGGACACGCTAGGATTGACTGGTCACGAGCGCTATACTATTGACCTTCCAAGCAATATTAGTGAGATAAGACCTGGCCAAGATGTGACTGTCACAACTGACAATGGGAAATCCTTCACCTGCACAGCTCGCTTTGACACTGCGGTGATTCTCTTTGCTCTTTATTATTTCAAGTTCATGTTTGATTAATGTTGGAACATGGGGATTGCTCAAGTTTTTCTTGGAAATCGAGTGAGTAATTTGGGAAGTATATTAACTTAATTCAACTTATATGAACAGCAGCAGGAACAAATTATCAATAGTATGTTCAGTCCTGCATAGTATTGGCAAACACTAAATTGAAAAATGTGTTCATTTGTTGAGAATGGAGAAGAATTTTTTCAACAAAAACAAAAAAAAGTCAAGATTATTACCATTTTTTCGTTTTTGACTTCATTTTTTTTTTAAATTGGAGTATTAATATGTTTCTAAGATGTTCCTAATTATTGTGGATAGTTCAAATATTTTCCACTTTTAGGAATATCAAAATACAGACTACTATCTGAACCTCCCTAACGTTATCATACTGAAGCACCTGATTGTAAATAAAAATCAGGTATATTTTAACATTAAACTGGAGAATTTCGGCCTTGCGCCGTTTAGATAGCTGCTGGGTATATTTTTTCCAAGTCCCTCTTGGATGGCATGTATATATCTCTACACGAGTAGTATTGGGTAGCATCCTGCTGTCTTTTTTTTTTGTGCGTGCATTATTGTGATCGTCATTAAAAGTTGGATGGAAGTGCATGGCCACATCTTTTGCATGGTTGAAGGCCTCCTCATTTTTCGTAGCTGACGCCCTTAATTGCAATTGCAGGTGGAATTGGAATATTTCAACCACGGAGGCATTCTTCCATATGCTATTAGGAGTTTGATGAAGCAATGATTACTCCGTCACTGATCAAGGCCTTCCTCCCCCTGATAACTTTGTCGATTGTATAACGTGAGAAGAAAATAAGAGTTTTAATAAAAGGGAAAAATCCTTTTCATGGGACGGGCATTTATTTTCACTTTAATGTCTGAATGAATCGTCGGCCAGAGGATTGCTTCCAGAAATATGATTCTGTTGTTCAGGTGATTGCTCAAAACCTCCTCCGTGAGTTGCATGATTATCACAATGTCCTTTGAGAAAGCGATTTGAAATGGCTTTCTGTAATAAAAATGTACTTCATTAGGAACGGAATTATAAATTATTGTCTAGTGATTTCGATACCGGCGAACAGTTTCTTCTCTTGGGCTGAGGAAATGTGTGTTAAAGCTGAAACCATGCAGCGTGAAACACTAGCAAATTTTGTGCTGGATAACAGTAATTTTTAATACTTGAATATTGAATTATAGTTCGCCTAGTGTTCATGTTTTGTATAAGTTGGTAAAATAATTTAAATGCATGTCATGAGTTTCATGCTAGTGCTAAGTCTGTATGCAGTGAGAATTTCTTGACATTTATCTAAGAATATGTTTTGGAAGTGTGATTTTAGTGTTTAATATTTGTTTTGATAAAATATTAAATTTATATTTTTTATTAGTTTTTTACAATCTTGATGTAATGATATAAAATATATTTTTTTAAAATAGTACTTTGATGTATTTTTAAAAGAGATTTTTTTAAAAACAACTTGTACTAAGCAAAAGGGTATCTCATATAATATTAGCGAAGAGATTATTAGTAGAATATTTTTATTTTCAATCCTAAAATTTTCAAGCGATT
>Ga0325403_1008171_pt1 | contig 10016 bp, 7 predicted proteins | sample PopdelMetagenome_19_FD_205665 | JGI IMG/M metagenome (GOLD analysis project Ga0325403, IMG submission 205665) | Populus deltoides microbial communities from Bellville, Georgia, United States - Xylem-PdKOR-R4 | ecosystem: Host-associated > Plants > Phyllosphere > Stem > Wood/Secondary xylem...
TTTCGCAGCTGGCCCTCCAATCCCCAAGCAAGTCTGATCCCTTCAGCAGCAATGGAACTCAGCCTTTTCAAAGTCTCCTCCATGGCAAACGTAAGAAGAAGCTCTGCTGCCATTTTTTATTTTTTTTTGGGGAATCAAAGAAGATATTTTGAGCACAAAAGAGAGAGAAGTATGGTGTGAAATAATAAAAGATGAAACGAAGAGTGTTTTGAAATGATGAGATACATTCAACCTTAGAGCATAGTTGCATGAGGGTCCCTTCCTCCCCAATTGATTGATGGTTGCTGGCAGCATCTTCCACGAACCACTACTGTCAAGTTGTCATACCAAATACCATGCCGACAGGAGGAACCGATTCAAAGCTATTAATCATGAACATGAGGAACAGATTCAAAGCTGAATACTTACGTTATCAACAGGAGCATATGACTTCATGCAGTGGGAGAACACCTCCTTCCTAGGATCTCCCCATTCCTGCAGTAAACAAAAAGTGATAAGCAAGTACTAGCATCTAGCCACCGACACCTAATATAGTTGCAGGCAAACCCATAAATGTACCCCACAGTAAACAAAGAAGTGAAAATCACGTTCCACTGAAAGCCAAATTTAAAGGTGGATACAGGTCAAATTTCATATCTTTACAAGGGAAACAAGGCTTACCTCCCACTCTGAAGTTGTAAGCGGGATGGTTGGATCAAGCATTGTAGCCAAAGCATCTACAAAAGGTACTCCAGAAAAAGCAACTTTAAACAAATCAGGCCCCATATTAAGGACGGAGCCGATAAGCAACCCCCCTGCATTCCTTCCTTCAATGCACAGTTTTTCCTTTGGACAGAACCTCTGTTCTATGCAATACTCAGCACAAGCAATAATATCTGTGAAAGTATTCTTTTTCTTTAAGTACTTCAGATTCTCGTACCACTGCCTTCCCATTCCACCACCTCCACGAATATAAAACCACGATCTAGTAAAGATAACCTTGATGCCTTGAACGAGGGATCTATGCATACCTACTCCCATAAAAGATTCGATGATAGCATCAAGCATTTCAAGTTTAACTTTAAAATACAAGTGAGAAATGAGAAATACTTAAATCTTTAGACTCCACGTTGTTAATGACATTACTGTTGAAGTCTGGTACCAAAAGTGTAGCAGGATTACTTAGTAGTAATCTACTGCATTGCTATCTATCTGTTAACTAATAGCATTATCTAAATTATGATGTTTCTTTTAATTCATTTATTTAAGTTTATATAGGATTAGACTAACTTGTTATACAACTCCTTAGATAAAGAAAATCATAGCTGGTACGTTTCTTCAATTTTTCATAATTTTGTAATGTTTGTTTCCTTCTATAAATAAAACATTGGGGATGACAGTAACCTGTCGAGACATTTTATGCTCCTTGTTCTTTTGAAGTAGATAAAACAGTATAGAGACAAAGAAAATAAGACAACTATAATGATTGTTGTTATTGTGACTGCAAGCATAATTCTTTATTAATGAAATCACTCTTTTATAGAAGAGTTTTGATAACAAACTACAGAAAAATAATGACGAAATCTTAACAAACAAAGAGTTGTTCTATAACAGCTTTATTTGTAACAAACATGCTAAGATAATGGAAAGCTAATCTTGACTAAAACTTCTCAGTCTTCTCAGCATCGAAGACCTCTTCTTCAGCAGCAAATGAGGCAACTGTCAACATCTTTCAACTGAAAAGACTTTGTTCTTTGTTCTTTTTTTTAGTTCATCAACAATAATCTATTCTTTATATATCAGTTTTACAACAATTAATATCAGAGCTCCTCTGATCTTTGAAGGGTTTGTGAGTGAAAACAAGAGAGAATATAGAGGATAAAACAAAGCTTTCTGCTTTGAAAGTTGGCGAGTGAAAACACAAGAGATTAAGTGAGTTTTTTTTTTAAAATGGATTCTGCAAATTTTCCAATAGAAAACACCAGTGTTCACAGGGCAGAACTATGGTGTGTGGGCTGTGAAAATGGAAACCTATCTCAAAGCTTTTGATTTGTGGGAGATAATGGAGAGTGATAGGCAACCTACTCCCATAGGAAACAATCCTACAATTGCACAAATGAAATTTTTCAATGAAGAAAAAGCAAAGTGATTCAAAGCTCTTTCTTGTCTTCATAATGCTGTTAGTGAAGACATCTTCACAAGGATCATGGCGTGTAAATCTCCCAAAGAAACATGGGATAAATTAAAAGAAAAATTTCATGGTGATGAGAAGTCAAGGAAGATGCAGATTTTAAATCTTAGAAGACAGTTTGAAGGTTTGAAGATGAAAGAAACTGAAACCATCAAAGACTTCTCTTCTCAAATTTCAAAACTTGTGAATCAAGTGAGATTTTTGGGAGAAGATTTTCCAGATTCAAGAATAGTAAAGAAAGTTCTAGTAAGTCTACTAAAAAAATATGAACATAAAATTTGTTTTTTAGAAGATTCTAAAGATTTCTTTGAAATAAGCCTGCAAGAACTGGTAAATGCATTGCAAGCTGTGGAGCAAAGGCAAGCTTATAGACAAGAAGGATCAAGTGAAGGAGCTCTTGTTACAGTTTACAAGGAGAAGAGCCGAGCTAAGAATTTTTATAGAAACAATCAAGAAGGAGAAAGAGAAAAAGGGAAAGAGAAAAAGAGAGAGGTTGACAATCTAATAATTGGCAACAGAACAACAACATCTTCACTAGAGGGAAAAAGAAGAAAGAACATTTTCCTGCTTGCAAATTCTGTTAGAAAACAAATTATCTTGAAGTCTGGTGTTGGCTCAAGAATGCACAATGCCGAAATTGCAAGCAATTTGATCACATCCAAAGATTCTGCAAAAACAAAGTAGAAACTGTAAAACAAGCTCAAGTAGCCGAGAGTTCAGAAGTGGAGGAAGATCTTTTATTCATGGCACAATACAGGGGATGTGTAACACAGTCAAGGCAAATGACTCATCATGGCTTATTGATAGCGGCTGCACTAATCACATAACTGTAGATATGAGCTTATTCAAAGATTTGGATAAAAGCTATCTATCTAGAGTCAGAATTGGAAATGGAGACTATGTGAAGGTTGAAGGAAAATAAGCAATTGAAGTAGAAACAATGTCAGGTACAAAAACTCTAAAAAATGTGCTTTATATACCTAAGATTAATCAGAATCTAGTTAGTGTGAGATAATTAATTGAATCTGGTTATTCAATATTCTTTAATGATGGAGTGTGTGACATGAAAGATAAAAAGGGAGTGTTATTGCTCTCTGCTAAAATGATGAACATAAGTTTTAATGTTGGTTTGAAAGAAGTATGTTTGAGTGCTAACACTTCTGAAGACAATGAGTCTGTTCTTTAGCACAAACAGTTGGGACACTTCAATTATGCAACTTTAAAAAGGATAGTTGACCTGCATATGACTTACGATTTACAAGATATACAAGAACAAAAGAATATTTGTGAAGCTTGTCAATTAAAAAAGCAGACTAGAGTTGTTTTTCTTGACAATGCATTCAGAGCATTGTCAAAACTCCAGCTGATACATACAGATGTGTGTGGGCCGATGCATAATGAATCTTTGAATGGTTCAAAGTATTTTCTTCTATTTGTTGATGATTATAATAGGTTTTGCTGGGTTTACTTTCTAAAATCAAAAACTGATGGGAAAGCTTATAGGAGTTTAGTTGGGAGTTTGTTGTATTTAACTGCCACACGTCCAGATATTTTGTTTTTTGTCAATTACCTCTCCAGGGTCATGCAAGATCCAAGTCAAATACATTTTGTGAAGTCTAGCTCTGTCAATCTTGTTGGTTTTTTTTACGACACTGGGGTGGAAGTGATGAAGGAATGATAAGCACCTCAGATTATTGTTTTGCTTTGGGAAAGAGTATGTTTTGTTGGAATTCAAAGAAGCAGTTAGTGGTGGCACACTCCACGGTAGAGACTGAATACATAGCTACTTATGTGGCAGCAAAACAATTAATTTGGCTAAGGAAGATGCTATGTGATCTACACTGCAATCAACAAAATCCCACAGAATTGTTCTATAACAATACGTCAGCTATAATTATTTCAAAAAATTCTGTCTTTCATGACAAAACCAAGCACATAAAGATCAAATTTCATGCTATTAGGCAGTTTCAGCAAGAAGGGGACTAGAGCTACGTTACTGCACCTCTAAAGAATAGCTAGCAGACTTGTTTACCAAGCCGTTAGCCAAAAACAGGTTAGAAGATCTGAGGGGAAGAATTGAAATTTGTAGCTTTGGAACGAAGGAGGAGTGTTGAAGCCTGGTACCAAAGCTGGAACAAGATTATCTGTTAGCTAATAGCATTATCTAGATTAGGATGTTTCTTTCAATTCATTTGTTTAAGTTTATCTAGGATTAAACTAGCTTGTTATACAACTCCTTAAATAAAGGAGATCATAGTTGGTATGTTTCTTCAGTTTTTCATAATTCTGTAATATTTGTTTTCTTCTATAAATAAAACATTGGGGATCACAGTAACCTACCGAAACATTTTCTACTCCTTGTTTTTTCAACTAAAAAGACTTTGTTTTTTGTTATTTTTCTTAGTTCATCAACAATAATCTATTCTTTATATATCAGTTTTACAACAATTACATCCTGGTTAACATGCATGCAAACTTGAAAATTCAATGCTACTGGTGACTGACAAATTTGAAAAGAAGAGTGCATATTGAGTTTAAAGTACAGCTGCTTCCCGCAAAAACTCTAAAGATTAAGACTCTCTCAACATCATTTCCGATCAGGACCTCATCTTGGAAGAATCATAACAAGGTCAAAGTGTTTTCTGGATGAACAGAATAAAAGGAAATGTTTGTCTAGTGACTCTAGGTATATATTGCCAACCATGACTAAATAGCTAATAAGCAAATTAGAATGTAAAAGAGCAAACTCTTCATGAAAGACATCCTGTGAAACTGAAGTGAATAAACTATTACTGTAGAGGCATAGTCAACTTTTTTTAAAAAAGATCAAGTTCATTAAAATGTATGGATTGGTATAGTTTAGGACTTTTGTAGTATGATAAATGTGTTTAAATCATAACCAAGCTATAGAAGTCAAAACCAAGAATAAAAAATAACTAAATCATAGCTAAGCTAGCTTTTTAATAGTGTAAAAAAAAAAAGTATAATGGAGAAAGATAAAAAAAATAATCAGAAAGTAGGGCAGGGTGGGGGATTTAGATCTTTTCCCAACACTTTTGTGATGTTTTGAAAATAAAAGAGAATATAAAAAGGTAACAAAGTCCTTGGAAGCTTAGAAATAGGTATAAATGAATAAAACTTTATATATATATATATATATATATATATATATATATATATAAGGAAAGAGGGATCTGAAAATTGAGGGTGAGTGACGGCAGGAGAGAAGAAAAGAGAAAGAAAAAGAAGAGAAAAGAGGGAAAGATAAAGGAAGGAGAAGAGAGTTAGAGAAAAAAAGTATAAAGGTAAGATCAGGCTTTGATATGATAAATGTGCTTTCTTTAAGCTTTAAATTTATGTTTTGTTGAATATTATTTTTTTGAAAATTTTGTTTTGGGTTGATTGATGAATTGATTTGAATGTTATGGGTAATTAGTTATATAGTTGATCTTGGAAGATTTTAGGTAAAGATGATGATTTTGAGTTATGATTTTTTTAAATGGTGAATTTGAGTTAGAAATCTTGATATAATAGTAGGTGATCTGTGAAAATTCTGGGTTTGAGGTTGAAGATGATAAAATTTCAGTTTGGTCCCTCAATTTGTAAAAATTATAGTTTAGTCCACAAACTTTGAAAACATTACATATTGGTCCTTGGAGCATAGTCCGACATTTTGGACAGAATTAAAGATGAATTATGGGCAGAATTCCTGTATAGTTATGAATTTATAACATTTTCAATTTGGTCCTCTCATTTGGCAAAATTACAATTTGACCCTAAAAATTTGATAAAATCCCAAAATGATCCCTGAAGCATAATTAGAGATTCTGGACAGAATTGAGGATGAATTTCCAGTATAGTCAAGAATTTATGACATTTTTAGTTTGGTCCTCTAATTTGACAAAATTACAATTTGACCTCTAAAAATGATAAAATTTCAGATTGGTCTCTAGCTGTAATATTAGTTTGTTCAGATTGGTTTGATGAATAATTGAGGGTTATTTAGTGAATTATTATCAAGTCTTATTATTTGTTTTCTTATAAATTAGATTTCGAGAAAACCATTTAAATTTTTTGTTTTTGGAAAAAATTACTAGTTTAGTTCAAAAACATATAGGGTTATGGAATATACACTCTTAGTTATGTGTATTAAATAGGTTGTACATTCTTTTATTTTTTATAAAGATCTAGAATCTTTTTGAGCGGCAACAATATTAATAAATTGGTAACCTCAAGAGGGAAGGAGCACATCATCAAGATTGATGAGAATTTCTTCAGCTAAGTAATTGGTATAGCAACTTCACTTTCAGAGATTATTCTGTATGTTGTACTGTTTTTATTCATGAATATTTTCATGGCAATAATTGCTATGAAACAACGCACCATCTCTTCAACTACTGAGCTTTCCTTTGTATATGCAGCTGTAATTTGGGATAGCAATGTCTCTGACATGAAGTTTGGATGGCTTGATCTCTTTGCATCAAGAATGTCAAGTTACATAAAATGTATTGTTCACAAGGTGACTACAAGGAGACACATTGGATGGCGCTGGGCCCATCAAAGCTTGATCTGTTTTTTGTTTGTTGTTCAATTGAGGATTTGTAGACTGTTCCGTTCGATCCTCTGTCCTTGGATCATGTATGGGTGTTTTGACATGTACTTATTTCATTCATAATAAGGTACTTTCCATTATTAGTGCTTTATTTTTCAATCCAAACCTTGGTTTTTTACCTGGATCAATTTGAATCTGAAAGAAGTACCAAAATCTATTGTTTCAGGTACTGTGTCATCTTGCCTGTTCTTGTGGAGCTTTCTCAGTTGCCATTATTTTTCATGCTTAACTTTATATATTTCCATTTTCAGATTGCTATAGTTAAAGTTTTGTATGAAATTCGTTTATTGAGTGGAAAGAGCTATTGGAAGTATGGATGCAAATGAAGATGGTATGTTAGATCTTTGAATTGGTGTGTGGATTCTTGAAAGCTTTGAATCCTAGACATTGAGGTAATTAACATCTTTGACTCTTGATTTTGAATCAATCTAGATTACAATTCTTCCTGTTGCCATTCTAATTTGCCAGGGAAAGAAAGAATATGCTCATTATGAGTCTACTTCTACAGAAATATGATGATATTCTATGACACTGACTCAGGGTTGAAGAAGAAAGCTATGCATGCAGGCATGCACTATCTAGAGAGAGTTAAGCTACTACTACCAGCCGAGGCGTAACATGCTTTTATAAGCAGAAATGACCGATTTATTCTAGATTATAGGATATTGATAATTTGCTTTAATATGCAGAAATCGTACTTTCATAAATTTAATATGTTTTTTTAGTTAATATCAATCGGCTCAGGAATATTTTTATATTTAAATAAATATTAATTATTATTAAAAAAAAACTTATTGGTGTATAAATCAATATGCTAGTGGACGACTTGTATGCTTTTCGAGCATTATGTGCAGGGCTGTTTAGCGAACAAACACTACCTATAGATAATAGAAGAATTTAAATTGCTTTAGCATCCTCTTTGTGATGCGACAACGCATATGGCCAACACTCTGGTCTTGGCATCAGTAACCTTTTTTTCCCTTCATTTATCTTCTTTGATTTCAATCCTACCTTATAAAATTTCTAAGTAAGCCTTTGATTTTATTCCTTCATATTTAATTTTTATTCTTTTAATTATTTTTCATTTTATTTGAAATAAATAATAAATTTGAAATTTTTTTATTTTTATCCATTTTTTATTTTTTTTATCTTTTAATTTTGATCTTTATTCTTTTGACTTCTCTCTTTTTATTTAAAAAAATTCTTAAATTATTTTTTTTTACAATTTTATCCTTCTTAGGTTTTCTTTCCTAGCAAATTTAATTCTCATTTTTTTATTATTTTTTTCATTTTGGTAAATTTTTTTAAATTGATTTTTTCTTTGATTTTGTCCTTCAACATTAAATTAGTTAGGAATTAAGACCTCATTCTTTTAATTTTTATTTTTTTTATTTTAGATAATTTTTTAAATTGATTTTTTATATATAATTTCATCCTCATTTTGTTTTCCTATCAAATTTGATCACTATTCTTTTGATTGTTATTTTTCACTTTGATAGTTTTTTAAAAGTTTTTTTTTTTAATTTCACCGTTCAATATTAAATTAATTAGAAATTGAGCTTATTGATTGAGCCTATATTTAGGATTTCACGCTTGCGAGTTTTAAAGATTAAATCAAGGTTCACCTGTGTTTGCTTTCTTTTTTTCTTGTTTTAAGCTCATGTTTTTTTTTTTTCAATTTTATCCTTCAACATTTATTCAATTGGATATCGGGCTCCATTATTTTTATTTATTTTCTTTCTATATAATGTTTTGCTAATTTTGAAAATAGCCTAGGTTATTTTAGTTATTTTTATTTATCTTTCCATGTTGAATTTATTTTTGCAAATTTTTTAAATTAATTATTTTTTCGATTCTATTTTTCAATATTAAACTTGTTGGTAATTAATTTTCTTTTTCAGTTACATCTTTCAAAAATTAAGTTTTTTTTTATATTGGGCTTCTTTATTTTCTTCTCTCCTTTATATTTTTTTATCTTGATCTCATCACATAAACAATGAGTTTTGTAGGTTAATTTAAATTAACTTTTTTCAATTTAATATTTATTACATTTTGTCCTCTGGCATTAAGTTGTTTTAAAATTAAGTTTCGTAATCTTTTCTAATTTGCTGATTTTTTTGTCCTTTTTTTTTTATCAATTTCATTCCCCTATGTTTGATTTATTTAGAATTGAACTTTAGATTTTTTCTTAATTTTTTTTTTATTGATTTATCTTAGTCTCATAACATTTTTATACTTGATATGCTCATTTAAGTTGACTCAAGGAAATTTTTTTCCCTTTTATTTTTATTTTTTTTAATGTAATTAGTTGAGATCATAGCTTCATCGCCTTTATTTGTTTTGCTGACCTTTTTTTTAAGGTTCAATGATTTATTTTTTAAAAAATTTTTATCTTTAACTATTATTATTAGATTAGATTTTTTTTTTCTCAATCAGGTCTATATTCTGAGCCATATTTTTTATTTTTTAAAAATATACTTACATCACCGAGGATTTTTCTGAACCAATAAAAATAACTTGGCTTGCTTAGTAGTGCGGAACCACAAATCTATTAGTTATACTAAAACTAATACCATTTTTATGACCGGAACACTCAGTCTTGCTTGTGTTAGTTTCTTGGTATTGTTTTCTTCCATATGGATTAATAATTATTATGGATAATGAATTATAATTTACTTTAGCATCTTAAATTTCCTTCAATGTTGATTTAATACAATGAAAATGCCAAAAATTATAATACAAAGTATATTGATATATATATATATATATATATATATATTAAAAAAATTATTATTAAAAAAAAAGAAGCTAAATCATGTGATTCATCAAAACTCATGAAACTGTGAATTGTAACAGTACCTTGAGGCAGCAGTGCTTTTTATCTTCCTTTTCCTCTGCTCAACTTCTGCCATGCTCAGGTATCTCAATTTCGACACGGGTGGGTTGGCTGTTGCAGCTGCTTGGCTGGCCTTTCATCACCTGTTTTTTTAGGATTGATGTGTTGTGGAGAGAGTTTTTGTTTGGCTGTGGCTCAACTTTTTCTGTCAACGCAGAATCAAGCCCTTTTCCCCTGCTTTGTTTCTGCTATGCTCAGCTCTGTCACGACTGAGTTGGCTGTTGCAGCTTTTTTGGGATCCTTGGGCTGCATTTCTGCTGGGTCTATTGCAGGCTTCTCTGCTGGTCTTTTTGTTTGCGTCAAGTCTGGCTTGGCTCCACTTCTTTATAGAAAGAGTT
>Ga0325403_1008173_pt1 | contig 10016 bp, 7 predicted proteins | sample PopdelMetagenome_19_FD_205665 | JGI IMG/M metagenome (GOLD analysis project Ga0325403, IMG submission 205665) | Populus deltoides microbial communities from Bellville, Georgia, United States - Xylem-PdKOR-R4 | ecosystem: Host-associated > Plants > Phyllosphere > Stem > Wood/Secondary xylem...
AATTACAATTATAAATTAGCCCCTAAAAATCATGCTTTAAAAAATTTGAATCCAAAAGTAATAGAATAATTATACTATAACTAAAAATACAAAATGCCAAAAAAACCATAAGCCATAGTTAACTGAAGGGCAACAGAGTTCTTTAAATGTACACAAGATTAATGAAAAAATCAAGACACCCCCTTAACGATTCACAAATGATAAATGAAATAAAAAGAAATCATTTTAATCTATGAAAAAGCATTTTAATGAGATTTTTTTAAGAATAAAGCTATCAATTCATTATTTTAATCCACGATAAACAAAGACAAATGCATGTATAAAAAATATTCCATATACTTCAGCTTTTATTTTAATTAATAAAACGTGAAAGGATGTGATTTTAATAAAATCAAAGAAATGCTTCTTCTTTTTTTGTCATGTGGGAATCGAAAAGCATATAAAAATTTATCCATCATCCTTTATTTACAAAGACCCACAAAGTCACATGCTCGTTTTATCATGAGATGAGCTCCATCTGTAATCGGTAAAATCATCTAAAGCCCGGCAAACTATCTCAAATCTGCAGTGAAGCCTCCTCTAAGCTTCAACAAGATGCAGTCAGGTAAGCCTTCTTTTTTCTTTTTCTGCGTAATCTCTCTGTCTGATCGTTTTCTAGTAAGAAAATAAGCTTTGACGACAGTTCCTTCCTTTCTTTTAGATAATAATAACGGCCATGCCAAATTGACAGGAGTTCTTGCCGCTTCCTTAGTGGGTTTCATCAGTGCCGCTGCTGCTTGGACTCTCGACTATCGGAGAAAACCAAAAGCTAAAAGAGACCAGCACATCATTCCAGGCTTAGTCAGGACAGAATCTGGCCGTTTGGAAAATCTTGAAAGATTCTCCGATTATGTTGGTAAATTAATTCAAGTAACTATAAACTGTTTCAGTTGTATTACTTTTTCTTGACAAATAATGTTTTTTTCTAAAGAGTCAAGAAAGAAGAAATTTTACCCGTTTTTCACTGTACTGGTCTTTGTAGCTAGGCAGATGGGATTTGCAGATGCAGATGAGTGTCCACGGCTATGCAAATTGGCTTACGATTATCTGAAAAGATCTGAAGGGTGTGAGAATAACATCTATGATTTTTTTGCTAATCTACCTGAGTTTGAATCTCTGTACGTGAAGCTGATGGAGGAATTTGAAAAATGCATCCTCACTTATTTTGCATTCCATTGGAGCAGAGCATCTCTGTTCATCAGTCAGGTTTATCATCAGTTTTCAGAACCAAATAATAATAAAAAGAAAAGGAACAGTACCTTTTATTTTCTGTTTCTTGTCTTATGCTCTTTACTCTAATTTTCTGTATGGATGGCAGGTTATGGATGTTGAATCCGTGAGGAAACCAAAGGTCAAAGGGTTTGATGACAATGACTTGTAATCTTATATTACTTGGCCTCATTTTTTTTATTTTTCAATTCACCCGCTTCCACTTGGCCTCATTTTTCTCATTTATGAAGGGCCAGAGGTGCCGTGGTTTTTCATTCAAATCACACCAAACTTTATGGTTTCAGGAATCGAATGGATACTTTATATTATCGATCACATGGTTTTAATTTTTGTGGGTTTTGGCAGAAAACAAAGATTTGAGAGGGTGACCGAGGAATTGAAAGTTACAAGGTTATTTTCTACTCTAGTTGAGGAATTGAAAGCAACCGGCCAGGGGGAATCACATTGTACGGAGGTCATGGTGCCGGTGGCACTGAGTGAGAGAAGTCCGGTACTGCTACTTATGGGTGGTGGTATGGGGTCTGGCAAGAGCACTGTCACCAAAAATATTCTCAAACAGTATGGATTTATCAAATTTTACCTCGTAAACATTAAAAATAACTTTCATGATTTTTCTATGTTGCGTATTATCTGCATATATATATATATATATATATATATATATATATATATAACATGCATGAGAGAAGAGTATCAGCTACCCAAAAAAACGAAAGAAGACTTTAAGAGTAATAGGGCTTGAACATGGGTTTTTAACTTAAAAAAAAATTATGCAATTTGCTAAAAGTTTTGGGACAATAATATATATATATATATTAAAAAATTATTTGAAAATTAACACAATTTAAATATAATCGCATTTGAGAATATTATTTTTGTACATAACCACTATTTAAAATAGCGATCACGTTTTATTTATTTTTTTGTTTAGTAGTTGTTTAGTTATATATCAAGACATGTTCTTTTACAAATTAATTAATCTTAATAAAAATCAACATAGAAATATCTCAACGAGACAATTCTAATTATACCTTGAAAGAATATAAAATGATGTTGTAATTAACCCTAAACTAACTTAAGAAAAACCCTAACAAATTACAATCATGTTTGACAATCTTTCAATGTATGATTAGAATCGTCTCGCAAGATTTTTCTAGCGATATTAAGTGTGTTGAAAATAAAACTTTAAAATATCTCCGATAACTCGTTCTTTCTTGAACATTGAATTTTAAATTTTATTTATTAGTCATTATATCTTTATAAAAAATTAAGTTGAGTTTTTAAACCTGTTAATTAAATCAAAAGAAATAATTTTTAAAACAATTACTATTTGTAACAGCAGCTATGTCAACCGCTATTTTCAAAGTGATTGTGCTATTTTTCTTTTTCTTTTTTTTTACTTATATTGCTTTCTTGGAATTTTTATCAAGTTGTGTTAGAATTCTATAATTGAATTTTGCTTTGGAAAATAGTGCATGCCTTGTGATTGTGATTTGATGGGACACTGATCAATAAATAATTGGGCAGACCGTTCTGGTCAGGAGCAAAGGCAAAGGCGGTTGTGGTAGAGGCTGATGCATTCAAAGAGTCGGATGTCATCTACCGAGCCATTAGCTCCATGGGCCATCACGATGACATGCTTCAAACTGCTGAACTGGTAAAGACTCCATCCCCCCCTCTTTTTTTCCACCTGGGTAGAGATTTTTAGCTTTAAAAAACAAAACATTCCAGGATCATAAAGTTGAAATCAATCCCATTCTGTAATTTATCTTATTATCTGTTATAGGTGCACCAATCATCACTCCTAGTAACTGCACTGAATGAAGGACAGGATGTAATCATTGATGGCACCCTTTCATGGGAGCCTTTCGTGGAGCAAACAATTGCCATGGCTCGTAATGTGCACAAATGTCGTTACCGAATGAGACCAGGGTACCAGGTTGCTGAGGATGGGACCGTTGATGTAAATTACTGGGAAATGGTGGAGGAAGAGGAAGAAGACCAGCGATTAAACAACGAGAAAGGAGAATTAACTGGCAGGAAACCATACAGAATAGAGCTGGTTGGAGTTGTCTGTGACCCTTATCTAGCTGTTGTTAGAGGCATCAGGTAACAATCGAAACATGATAAAACTAGCTGTGTAGTAATCAACATCATTCTCGTTGATTGTCGTACGCTACATGGTAGTAATGAAAGAGGGTATGTTTTTCTGGGATTTTGAACAGGAGAGCCATAACGACAAGAGGGGCAGTGAGGGTGGATTCCCAGTTAAAGTCCCACAAGAGATTTGCCAGCGCCTTTGAAAGATACTGCCAACTTGTTGATAATGCCAGGCTTTATTGCACCTATTCAGTGGGAGAACCGCCTAGTGTAAGTACGAATCTTCCATCAGGTTTATCCGCCATGCATCCCGTGCTTCTTCTCATCTTTCTCGTAGTGACTGGCACACACAAATGCACATCGCCTCAAATTTCATGACAGGGTTTGTCAAGCATGAACGTGGCACCTCTGAAACAACACATCGATTAGGGAAGAGAGTCTGCCAACCACCCTTGAATTTTTGTCGGGCCACCATGCTATTTGAGTCACTATCTATCGCTTGACATGCCAAGTGTCGAAATCTATTGAACTAAATTAGACCCATCACCCATCTGTCAGTTCTAAGAAAACTGGTAAGTTTGAGCTTGGAATCCTAGATTGTGGTCCACTAGATGCACAATTCTGTATCTCGAGGCCTCGACAAGAAATGGACCCCGAACACGCTGCATTATGTACGAAAATTAGCCCCGCCTTCCATACCTCGTAGCTCAGAACTAGCAGCAGTTATCTTAGTTCTTGCCTGTAGATTTCCGTACTGGTATCGATTCAAAAGACAAGTAGGGACTACATTTTTCTTATACACTGACTTTTTGATTGGCACAAAATGAATGCAGCAGATAGCATGGAAAGATGGAGACAACAAGCTCCTGATTGATCCAGAGGGGTACAAATGCTTGACAAATGCAAGCAATTTGAGGGCTGAAGCAGAATCCATCTACGAGCTTTACACAGACCCAAGCCCCATTTTCGAGCCGGGCTCTTTTTGGAAAGACATCGTCATGGATCCTTCCAGGACCACTGTTCAATCGGAGCTCAAAACCTCTATTCTAAACACCGAAATGTTCATGAATATGTATCCTGACAGATGATTCTACGCTATTAGCTTTGAATTATTTTACTCTTTTCGTGAAATTTAACCTGTGTTTATATGAGTTTTAAAAGTATATTTATTTATTTTTTTAATTTCTGGTAGTAATGATGTTAAAAAATTTAAAAATATATTTTTAAATAAAAAAACATTTTTTAAAAATATTAACCACACCAGTACCAAATATTCACTAAAACAAATAATTCCCTTTCAAATAGAAGTTGAATTACATTGTAATTATTTATCCTAAAAAAATCAAGCAATTCTATACCCAAATAACCCCGTGTAAACCCTCAATTTACAAGTCCTGTCATTCTATCCACAAACTGCATTCACTTCTTGGTCTTCTTAACTGCCTTCTTCACCGGCGACTTAATAATCTTGGGTTTCTTTACTGCCTTTTTCGTCAGTGTCTTATTTTTAGCCGCAACAACAGCTTTCTTCGCCGGAGACTTTACAGCCTCGGCCTTCGCAGCCTTTTCCGGCTTAGGCTTAGCCTCGGCCTTGGGCTTCGCCGGAGCCGCTTTCTTCATGGAAGCAGCATCCTTAGCGGAAGATTTAGGAGGGAGCTTGAAGGAGTTCTTGACTTTCACTAGCTTGTCATTAGCAACAAGTTTCTTCAATTGAACAAGCAGCAGTTTCTTGAAATTTGCAGGGAGGTTGGACTTATGCTTCTCTTCGATGAACTTAGCAATTGCAAACTGGCTCGATCCACTCCTTTCCTTCAAACCCACAATAGCCTCCTTGACCATCTGCAGACATCAAAATCCCAAAAATAACATTACAGTATGAAACGACGTATCATTTGATTAGTATATAAGCTGTTTTATGATTGATTGATTACCTCATGATAAGTGGGGTAGGCTCTGGGTTTCTTGGCAGCACCAGAGGTTAAGGCAGCTGCTGTTTTCTTCGATTTAGAGGGGTTGGCTTTGGCCTTCGACGGAGATGCGGTGGCGGAGGAGGGCATGATTGGTTACGGAGAATTAAGAAATCAAGAGTCTGGTATTCGGGAAATTTCGAGATATTAGAGGAATTGAGAGAATGTTTTTGGCGGACAGAAGAAGAATGGGAATTTAGGAGAGGGAAAATGAAAAGGAGGAGCTGCAATCGGTGGAAATTCGAAATTGACTAGAGGCGGACGCGGATTGCTATCCGCAGGAGGGGAATGATTTAACGTCTGCCGTTGGATTGGACGTTATCTACGGTGAAGGATGTTGTTTTAAAGTGAAAAGTGAATTTGGGGAAGATTGTTCTCTCTCAAGGGGTTTGTGTGGAGGGTGAGCCGTTGGATTGAGAGTCATCGACGCACGCACGGTAAATAAATGATTTGTTGAGGTGAATTGGGAAAAAATAGTGAGAGACTATGCGGGTCGAATAAAACTTTTTTCAATGTAAAAAAATAATACTAAAGAAAAAAAATATGAAACCGAGTTCTTTATTTAATTTATAATTTAAAAAATATAATTAAAACATATAATAATAATAATAATAATAATAATAATAATAATAATAAATAAACTAATAAAAAAATATCACAATTAAAAAAGAAAAAAAATCACTATAAGTCTACTTGGATTTTAAAACAACCGAATGTTACAGGGTAAAATTAAAAAAAAAAAAACCAATTAAATTAGGTTAACTGGCTAACTTCACGACCAAGAATATAAGGTTACCACAATCTCATCAAAAGAAACGTAAGAGAAAAAGTTGGAAAGTCAATTCTAAATACATGAAGCTCAATTATCGAACAATTCGATGTAAAACAATAAAAATAAGAGAAAAAAAAGAAATTTAATTTAAAAAGACAATGAAAAAATATATGAGTTGATTTTGATTAACCTTCAAAACTCGCGATCATGAACTCGCGATCAAGATAATCTAACATAAAAGAAACAGAAGAAAAGTACAAAGATTAATTTCCAACAAATAATATATTGAATGGTGGAATTGAAATAAATTAATTTTAAAAAGGATATTAAAAAAGTCAATTCACGTTAAACTTTGAAACCAGTGATTCTGGTCATAGACTTGAACTAACCCCGTAGCAACAATAAAAAAATAAATCAACCTAAGTCAACTTACAAACCCCGCGACCATGAGCATAAGATTGAGTTAACCTAGTAAAAAAAAATAGAAAGGCTAATTTAAAATGAATTAAATATTAAATGATGAAATTGAAATAAATCAATTTAAAAAAAAACTAAAAAATCAAAAGTCAACTCACGTCAACTTCTTAAACTAGTGACTTTAGTCATCGACATGAGACTAATTCCTTGAGAGACAAAACATAAAAATAATAATAAAGAAAAACTCTAAAAATAGGGTGCAAAATAAAAAACCATTAGGTTTTTTTTTTTTTAAAATAAATTAACTCAGGTAAACCTCCTAAACTCTGTCTCATATCTAAAACCCACAATCCATGAAATCGTTGAAACAATTGAAAAGGGGGTGAAATTGAAAAAATAATAATTTTATAGCTTATTAAAATTAAAAAACAATAATATAAAAAATAATGATCAAATCTGAAAGATTAAAAAATAAAAAGAGAGGGAATTGAAAAATATTTGTAATTTAATGGCTTATACATGATTAAAAAAATAATAGTAAAAAATACAAGATTAAACGTGAAGAGAAAAAAATTAAAAAAGTTAATCTAAATTTTAAAAAAAAATAATGTTAAATACAAAAAAAAAAAAATCATCAACACCAAAATAAAATCACTTCTAAACCATTCGGCACCCCCATCATGTAAGAGGTGTCGAGAACTTCTAAACGGGCTATGCCTCTCCTCCCTTAAATAAAACCTTTATTTTCGCACTTAATGGCAATTCAGAAAATTTCTTACTCTGCGTTAATCCCTCCTCCATGAATTATTGGCTTATTCCGTGGTTTTTCACGTAAAAAAAAAAAATTCCACAATCCAAACACGCCTACTCTAAACAAAACCATTTTATAGAATCAAAACAAAATTAATTAATTATCAGGGAGAAATTAAAAAGAAAGATATTATTTTAAATTACCTGTTTGTAAGGGAAAAAGATTGCTGGATATCTGGGGTGGAAAGATCGATGCAATTGAGGAAGGAAATCTTGGTAGACGCGGGAGCACCATGCTGCTGCTTCTGCATATTCTCCATTCTTCTTATTATTTTTTTCTTGAGAGTGTAAGGGAAAAAAATTCATGCAACATGGCAACTGATAAGGAGAAAGATGGGACAAGCTCCAATTCCTCTCGGGGTAAACGTAAGAGCGACGATGCTGAACAGCCATCTGAAGGCAAGGCCACAAATACTTCCGGGTACACAAGTGACCCACTCACAAGCTTGTGGATAACTCGGCTTTCTCCAAAAACGTCTGGTCCATTGTCAAACCGGGATCTTTGCCACAGAAGAACTGGCGAAACTCTTGATGGCTTTACCGATTTCATAAGGCTGAAGGCTCAGAGGCAGAATCATCCTTCTTCTTACCAAGATAAAACAATTGTGGGGGCTAGGGAGGAGGAGCACTTCACTGAGGACCCGGTATGCATGCATAATTGTGCGAACAGTACTGAAGTTTCATTTAGCATAAATAAAGTAAATGGACACCATGATGAGAAGTCCATGTGTAAAATGAACTCTACCTTGCCTTTTTCAAGATTCAGAAATTCAGAGGCGATGGCTTCTGTCTTTGCAAGGAGATTGGATGCCCTCAAGCACATCATGCCATCATACGGGACAGATGATTCTTGATGCAGTAAAAAGGCTTCGTTTATCTCGAACAATTATTCTCAAGTAAGCAGATCATTCCAACTAAACTGTCATCTTCACTGTTATTATTTTTTGAGATCTTTCCTCTAAACTGCCAAGCAATAACTAAAGACATCTGATTTATTTTCTTAACTAGATAAACCAAGTCCGAGGTGGGAATTTGTTTGATTGCGTAGAAAATCTAATAACTTCTGGTAAGGACATTAAAGCCTCATTTTCCTAAATATGAACAGAGTATGACAGATTTGAACCAGAAAATTCGTGAGCTGGTAATTTTGAAATGCATTGGCTTGAACATCTGGCTTAATATTGGTCTGTCCATGCTTATTCTATCAAATCATCTTCTGCTACTTTATCCTCATATTACTTTGGCTCATGATTTTGGCATTTTCCTCCCCCTCGAAGTCAGTTCTTTTCAATTTTGCTTTTGCATATCTTACAAGCATTGTTTCTGCAACATGGTTTTATGGTAGACAGTCTGGCCTTGTGGCAAGAAGATGGCATTTGGATAACTGTGTTACCTTCTGATGCAGATCAAATTGTAATCTGGCTGTGGTGTTCAGGACCACTGAAGGATGACTTTTTTCTTCTTCTCCATAACTTTGAAATTTTTTGAACTTGAAGTGAAATCTGAGTGACCTTCTAGGAAAATTAATTCCAAGGAAAATCGAGGTGAGGAGCTCAGGATAGTGATTATGAGAATCCTATGATAGAAGTATAATGAGGTGACATATTTTACAACGTATGCAAGAAGGTCCAGGATCAGAACCAATAACTTAAATGTATTAGATATTGCATTGGTGAACATAAGGAAGAAAAAAGAGAAAGGATTGTGGCTGAAGAAGAGAGAGTGTCAGAAGAAAAGGAAGGATTGCAAGACATAGATTGAGAGTACCAGCCTGCATAAATCGTCAGAAGTGAAGAAACAGAGTTTTCTTATTTATCAAAACTGATCTTACAATCTCTTTATACATAAGAAATATAAACGTAAACTTATCAGTTACAACAATTTAATAATAGCATAACAGCTGTAAGCATTATATGCTGGCATTCATTGGTTTTAAACCATCCGTTACTAATCATAATTACGATAACTGCCTAACATTCCCCCGCAAACTAGACACCGGATAGGTGACGAGTTTGGAAACAAGACGTTCAAAACGGTCAACTGGTAATCCTTTTGTGAAGACATCTGCAAGTTGAAGGTGAGAAGGGATGAATTGAACTTTGTGACTGCCAGAGGCGACCCGTTCACGAACAAAATGATAATCAATAGCAATGTGTTTTGTACGAGCATGGAAGATAGGATTAGCGGCTAAGTATGTGGCAGACAGGTTGTCACAATTAAGTAAAACCGGACGGGTAAGCGGACAATGAAGTTCAGTTAAGAGACCTTGAATCCACAGAGTATCGGCACAGGCATAGGCAAGGGCGCGATATTCTGCTTCGGTACTGGAACGAGAAACAGTGGGCTGCTTCTTGGCGCTCCAAGAAATGAGGTTGGGTCCCAAAAATATACAATACCCGGTTGTGGACCTGCGAGTGTCAAGACATCCAGCCCAGTCTGCATCAGAATAGGCTACTAAGAAGGAACAGGCAGGAGACTTGTAAATGGGAAGGCCAACTCCAAGGGTGCCTTTTAGATAACGTAAAATTCGTTTGACAGCTTCAAAATGAACATTACTAGGTGATCCCATAAATTGAGAGACATGTTGAACAGCATAGGAGATATCTGGACGAGTCATGGTGAGATATTGTAAGGCGCCAACCATCTGTCGATAAGGAGTAGGATCCGCAAGGACAGTACCA
>Ga0325403_1008175_pt1 | contig 10015 bp, 11 predicted proteins | sample PopdelMetagenome_19_FD_205665 | JGI IMG/M metagenome (GOLD analysis project Ga0325403, IMG submission 205665) | Populus deltoides microbial communities from Bellville, Georgia, United States - Xylem-PdKOR-R4 | ecosystem: Host-associated > Plants > Phyllosphere > Stem > Wood/Secondary xylem...
AAAATTTATTTTGACTTACTTTTCATTGAGTTATCTAATTTTATAATTTAAATTATAAATTTTGCAAGTTAATCCATGTTGACTTGGTGTGATTTTTTTATATTGTTTTTTAATTTTTTTAATATTAAGTTTGTTGAGAATTAGATATTATAATTTTTTTAATTTAATTTAATTATCTATTTTAATTATTATATAATTAAATAAAATAAATTTATTAGACTCATTCAAATTTATATGACCTGAGATGCAAATTTTTTTTTCTTCTAGGAAAATATATCAGTGCATGATAATTTCTTTTTATATTAGTTTTTTTATGTGATTAGCAGCATAATGCAATTAATTTTAAAGATTATTTGATATTAGAGTAATTATTTATTTTTAAATTTTTTTTATTAAAAATTAAAATGATTTGAAAATATAAAATTAATTTATAATAAAATGTTTTCGAAAACAATTTTCGAAGAAAAACAATTCGAGTATTAACGCACTACAAAGACAGAGACACCCCCGTTTACCTCTAAAATTTTAAAGTAGTTTTTAGGCTCTAAACGTAGCACCAATCATCTCTCTTCTTAAAATCCTATCTAGCTATTCTCCGACCAGCATGCACTCACCGGATTCAATCTTCGAGATTTACAGACGTTACTGTGATATTAGATCTGTAAAATCATGCCAAGTCAATGAACCAGATGAAACACGCAAGGGTAAATCTTCAAGGGATTCTTTAGCTCAGCTTTTGAAATTTGTGGACTTAAAGTTTCATTCAAGGTTGGTAAAAAAACGTATCTTTTTTAAGTTAAATTACTGTTTTGTTGAATGTGGAAATACCCTTTTGAAGATTTTGAACTGATTTGATGTTTGTGTAGGATTTGATTGAGTTTCTTGGTTTTTAGGTTCTGGGTTTTCCTTGATAGTTTTTAGGGACTTAATTTTTAATAAAAATTGTGGGTTTTATTATATTTTTAGGCCTTAATGTATAGTTTTTGGATTCTTGGCTTCTTATTGTTTTTACTGATAAGTTTTGTTGTCTGATGGATATCACTCTGTAAGTATTAGTGTTTCCTTTTTTTTTTTTTTTTTAAGATAGCGTTGTGTTTCATGTAAAGTAAGAGCCTTTAGAATGTGGGAATGGACAATGGTTGTTCATGTTTATAAGCCTTATCTAATAAGATTTAAGAACCACTTTGAACATATTTTCATCTTAGTATTCGCGTGTGACATGGGAAATAAGATTTGGTCATGAAACGTTATTTTCTGTTGAAAATAAATCATGTAAGGACTCAATTACTTGTTTATTAGTTATTGGATGTTGTTGGAAGAATTAGTATGATAAGTGCTAGTAAGTGTACTGTAGGGCTCGGGTAGTGGCAAGTTTTCTCAAAATGTCTTGGAAACAAATACAACTGGCCTCTGATGATGGGAATCTGTTAACCTAACTCCTTGGTTGAAATTGAAGATTGCAAGACAAACTTTCCAATTATCTGGGTTAAGACTTGTTTTGATGCTCTTATGACTCAATTCACTTTAAAATTGTTGGAAGTTTAGTGCATTATGGTACACACACTCACAAAAAAAAAAGAAGAAGAGGAAATTTAGGAAATTAAAGAAGCATGGAACCTAGAGAGAAAGAGAGTGGAGGACAATGTCATTTTTTAAACTTGGTTCCTTGCTCAAGGAAGCTTACAGCATCACACACACACACACACACACACATAGAAGGTAAGATATGCAGCACATGACCCATATTTTGTCCTTACATGGAGGAGTCATTGGAGAAACTTCAACATGCATCACATGCTCATAGCATGTATCACATGCAGCCACCCATGTTGACATTGCATACTCGTAGCATGTATATGCATTTATTTAGTAAAAAAATGAAAATATAATATACATTATTCAATGATTTGATTGAAAGAATCTCACTTTCAACACTCCTCCTTGACGCTTTTTCCATGCACCTCAAGTTTGCATTTTAGGAATTCAAATTTAGCTTTGGGTAGTGCTTTGGTAAAAATATCTTTAATTTGCTAATATGTGCCTTAGTGAATGAGACTAATTTTGCTCATGCCTTTAGCTTCCCTGAAAAAATGATATTTAACATTGATGTGCTTTGTTTTCATTGATGTGCTTTGTTTTCCTGTATTAGACTGGATTTTTGGCAATTGCAATTGCCAACTTGCTTTCACAATACAAGACAGTGGGTTTTTGTTGAATTTCACACATGTCGATGAGAATTTTTCTAGCTCATATTGCTTCATTTGTCGCTGCACATGTGGCAATGCACTCAAATTCCATGTGGACTGAGCTACCATATCCTGTTTTTTGTGAAAACCATGAAAATACTCCATTTCCAAAAAAAAAAAAAGTATAATCGAATGTACTTTTCATATCATCCAATGAACCAACCCAATCACTATCAGTTTAGCCAAACAATTCTGCATTTTCAGTTGACTTATACCAAATGCCAAAATCAATAGCACCCTTGACATATCTGAGTGGTCATTTGGCTGCATTGTAATGCAATTGAGTTGGCTTTTGCATGAACTTGGACAACAAGTTGATGTCTGGTCTAATTGTTGTTAAATACAAAAAATTGCCAATCATGCTTTCAAAAGTCTTTCATCGGCAATGGATAAACCATCTTCTTTCACTGATTTGTATTTGGGAACTAGTGTGGTCATCATTTCTTTGCAATTTTCCATTTTGAATTTTTTCAATAGATTTTTGGCATACCTTTTCTTCTAGATGAAGATGCCTTCTTGACTGATCTTTGTGCCTAGAAAATAGTTCAAAAAGCCAAGATCTGTCATTTCAAATTCTTTTTTCATATCTTCCCCAAACCCAAAGGTTATGATCATATTAGGATGATTCCCAATAACAATAAAATCATTAACATATAAGGAGACAATCGAGATGTATGTAGTTTCCTAAGCCTTTATGTAAAGTGTAAGCTTGTTGGGACTCCTAAATCCACTATCACCGGAAGTCAATCCTGCAGTACCAAGGTCGTGGAGGTTGTTTAAGTCTACAATGCCTTTTGAGCTTTAAGACCTTTTACTACAAAGCTTGATAACGATAAGAAAAACTAATGTCACTTCAAGTTGAGATATTTTCCATCCTTTATGTGTTGCAAGTGTAATGATGATTCACACGGTATCTTGTCTTGAGATAGGAGAAAAAGTTTCATTGTAATCAACGCCAAATTGCTAAGTGAAACCTTTGGCATCCAATCAAGCTTTGTGCTTTTGAATTGAGCTTTCAAAATTTACTCGTCTTATAAATCCATTTGACTCCAACGACATCTTTGTGAATTGGTTTCTCAACTAGATTCCATGTTTGATTTTTCTCAATCATGTGTATCTCCTCCATTGCAAGCCGCCATTCTTTATGATCAACCATTTCATCATAATTGTTGGGCTCATAAACAACATTATTACAAAACTTATAATCAGCATACCCTTGAGGTGACTTGATTTGTCTTTGCTGCCTCTTTGTGGCCATGTTGTATTGCTAAGGTTGTGGAGGAGGCTGTGAAGATGACGATTCAATATTACTTGGAGAACTCTCATCGATTTCTTCATAGTACGAGTCCGAGGTCGAGTCGTTAACTTCTTGAATTGGAGTCTCTTGACTTGGCAGTTGATTAGGTCCTGAATCTTGTTGGAATGTGGGGACATTCGTCAATCTTTTTTCCTCATTTTCTTCGCAATCCCAAGAAGCATCTTGTCAAATGTGATATCAACTTTCTCTATTTGAAGATTGAATATTCTATAGTCCTTGGATTGAGAACTATAGCCTATAGAAAGTTCTGTTTTCGCTTTTGCTTCCAGCTTGTGCTTTCTTTGGAGATTCCTGACTAAAGGCTTATGTAGCAAATACATCTAAATAAGTTTACATGCCTGACTAAAGGCTTATGTCCTGACCATGCCTTAAGTGGGGTCATGTATGGGATAGTTTTGGTGATGCTCTTGTTCTGTAGATAGACAACAATATAAATTGCTTCTTCCCAAGACTTGTTTGGCATGCCATTGTCTTTAATCATGGATCTCAATCATTTCCATGATTGTTCTATTTTTTCTTTCTGAAACACCATTTTTATGTGGCACGAATGCAAGAATGTAAGTTTGCAATGTGCTCCTTTTCTCATAATTTATTGAATTGGGAAGAAGTGTACTTGGTGTTATAGAGAGTCTGAATCTAACAATTGTTTTGAGTTTCCACCAATTTTTTATACTTGTGAAATTTCTAGAATACCTCAAACCTTTATTTAAAAAGCAGACCCAATTCATTCTAGAGTAATCATCAATAAACATGATGAAATATCTACTGTTGTCCAACAATGGAGTTCTCATTGGATCGCAAATGTTGGTGTGCACTAGTTGAAATTTCTATGAGGTGCACCATGCCTCATCTGTTTGAAATGGTTGTCGGTGCTTCCTCCCTAGTTGACATCCTTCACAGACTCCCTTGAGATCACCGATGGTGGGTAGATCTTTCACAATGACTTTTTTAGGATAATAGTTTCATTTTGACACTTGCTATCCTTTTCTTTTGGGGATTGAAAATTGCTCAAGCTTTGCCTTAAAATAATAAAGAATATCCATTCAATATCATTTGAGACATACTTAGCAAATTTTGATCCATATATGGGGCAGAGTACATCTTTGATGTTTGTGTGCTCCTATTGGTTTGGATTGCAATAATGCCTTTTCACTTGATTCTACCAAACCTCCATCACCAATTTTGACCGATACTTTGATAGTTGGATCAATGTGAGTGAAAAAAGTTTGGCTCTTTGCAATATGATTTGTGCAGCTGTTGTCAATAAGCCACTCATCATCCTTTTTCGCTGATGCTACTTAACAAGCATAATAAAGATGATTTCTATGTCTGTTGTTTTGGAAATGCCAGCTTGCTAGTTTTGCTTGAATCTACAGGTTTGGTCAATTTGATCAAACTTCTTACAAATTTTGCACTAAGTTTTCCCTTGTGTCAACCTTCTTTCTCTCAGTGACCTATTTGTTTTGCAAACACCACAAGGAGGGAATTTTCCTTTATTTTTGCATTCCTTGGAGCTGCTTGCATCACCTTGTTCGTTACTACCTCGTCATTTTTTATTTTTTCCACCTTTATTGAATGTAAATTTATTTTTGTGCTATGTCTGAAAGCACCTTTGGTGGAAGCTTCATTCCTTCTCGATGTTCTTTGCCCCTGAGCTTGTAAAGAACCTACTCGCTCAGTGACTAAGAGTTGAGTAAGATCTTTCGACTCTTCAATGATGGTGATGACATAATCAATTTTTCTGTGAGGGAAATTAAGATTTTCTTCACCACTTTTGATCCATGATGTCACTGCCATATGCTTTGGTTTGGTTGACAGCTTCAATTAATCTAGAAGAGAAATCTTTGATGGTTTCTCCTTTCATTAGTAGATTTTGAAATCTCTTCTTAGAGTTTGAAGCCTTATTGCCTGAATTTTAATGGTGCCATGAAATTTATCTTGTAACGTGTCCCATGCTTGCTTTGCTGATGAAGAATTCATGATTCTTGAAAGATCAAGTCCGAAACACCTAGATGAATTTTGGCAAGTACATCAACATCTTTTTTCTGCCAAATGTGCATCGAAACTGTCTCAGAACTTGATGAACTTTCTAGTTTTGTGGGAGTAGTGGTTGTGCCTTCCGCAGTCTCTGTTTTTCCTTTTGGCAAATCTATGGATTTTGGAATGCCATTTCCCTCTACTTACCACTAGTCATAAGCTTATAGGATAGTTTTGATTTTGATACTCCAGAAATCATAGGTGTTTCTTTTGAAAACAGGAACAGGTTGGTGGTAACTCGAATTTGAAGAAATTTATTTGTGTGGAAGTTGTGTTGGAGTAGTGCTATGAAATTGTGCTAGAGTAGTGCTGGAATTGTGCTGTCTTGATTGACTTGTGCTTTGATACCACATGTGGTACGAAAAAAGAAAAGAAAAGAATTTGGGAAATTAAAGAAGCAAGTTGGAACCAAGAGAGAGTGGAGGACACCGCAATTTTTGAAATTTGGTTCCTTGCTGCAGGAAGCTTACAACATCACATATATATAGAAACTAAGAGGACTTGCATGGAGGAGCTATTGTAGAAACTTCAACATTTATCATATGCTCACATGCAGCCACCTATATTGACTTTGCATGCTCAAAGCATGTATATGCATTTATTTAGTAAACAAAATATAATATAGATTTTTCAGTCACTTTGAACAAAAATTACACCTGGTGTATAATTATAAAGTCTATCAGTTTGGTGTCATTTGCTCTGTGGTTCTATGGAGTAGTTCTTTTTTAGCTAGATATGAACTTTCCTTTATATATATATATATATATATATATATATATATATATCCATTTCATTGAACGATTTATGGCATTTCCTTTGACAGAATTAAAATTTTTGATGAACTTCTCAAGCTCATGTCAAAGCTAGAACTTATGGTGAGTTCCATTTATTAAGCTCTTGAACTGGATACATTTCTTTTGATTTGATCATTGATGTTCTCTACTAAGAACCAATTACTCCTAAATCTTTGTTTTTTTAATCCACAACGAAAGAAATGAATATTTAATATTGTGTTCCTTGTTTACAACTCTGTATCTCTTTGTAGGCGGATTTCTCAGAATTCTCTCGTTTCTATGATTTTGTATTCTTCATGTGCCGTGAAAATGGTCAAAGGAATATCAGTAAGCTTTCTCATTTCTATTGTCTTCATATATAGGCATTGGTTTGATGGATTGTTTTACATAGAAGATTTATATTTTCATGAATTTCTCTTGCAGCTGTAAACAAGGCTGTTTCCGCATGGAAATTAGTTTTAGCTGGGAGGTTTCGGTTGCTAAACCAATGGTGTGACTTTCAGGTATGGGTGATACTAAGCTAACTGGATAATTGTGTTTTTTATTTTATTTATATTTGTTTGTGTTTCTCTTTTAAAAGCATTGTCTAGTTGAGTAGAGTTCTTAAAGAAATGCTTATGTAGCTGTTCATTATTCATGGATACGCAAGTTTGTGAATTGGGACACATCGCCTCGCAGCTGAACTATGAATTGTATTTGTATGTCAATAGATACCTTGTGAATATTGGGTATGATTACATTCTCTTGTTTTTCACATTTCTGTCTAAGCAACTAATTTTTCGATTGCCTTTAGGAAAATCAACGACACAATATATCTGAGGATACATGGCAGCAAGTTTTAGCTTTTAGCCGGTGCGTACATGAAAATCTTGAAGGGTATGATCCTGAAGGTACATTGTCTTAAGGATATAATGATTTAGTGCTCACATTTAAGCTATACTATAAAGATACATGTTTGACATCCTGCATTTAGAACAATTTCTCTTTGCCCTTTTTTTGTCAAATTTGGTATTGGTAGAAAGGACTTTTTCCCTGTGATTTTGAACAACGTGGTTTTTCCAAAACAATGATTGGTCATATTTGCTATGCCTCTGGTTTGTGAAATTTTCCACTTTTGAGCACCACTTTGTGCTCTGGTTTGTGAATTTGGGGTCTTGGAACAAGAATTTTGGTGTATGCTTGAAATTTGTTTCAATCAGCTGGAGGAAAATTATATTTGTGCTTTGTAAATTCATTCACCATTGTTGATAAACTTCTGCTTTCATCAACCATGTGGAACTAACTGATTCTCTCATTTCTCCCATCCTTCACTATGCCTTTCCATTTTCTATTTTGTTGCTCTCTCGCAGTAAGTGAGCAGGATTTTGTTATGATGGGTGTGGGACTCTGTACTAGGGTCTTAAAAGTGGAAATTTTGTGGAAAATAATAAAGCAACAAGTCTATAGAAAAGGTCTTAGGCATCTCTGTGCTCTTCTTTGTCTCCATTGATTCAGTGTGTTTGCTTTTTCAGGAGCATGCTTGACTTGGTTCTGTTTTATCTTTGTTTGTAACAGAGTAATGTTCACTCATATGCCTCTTATTTGCAGGTGCTTGGCCTGTCCTAATTGATGACTTTGTTGAGCACATGTACAGGTTTGATATCTATATCCTTTACTGTTTTTTCATTAAATTTTAGAGAGATTACTTCATTTATTGGATGTTAGCTTATCTAGAATATACATTTTACAAGAAACTAATTTGTTGTTCACCGATTACTTTCCTTTTCTATTATTTTCTTTTTCACATGCCTACAATAGAATACTAATTGTATAATCATGATAGTATTTTAATCTGGCCAAACTGCTGATTGGCCAACGATCTTCTAACAATGTTTGTTTCCCCATGTTCATCTGAAGCGAAGTTGTATTTTGTCTAACGTGAGGAACCTCTAATCATTGAAATTTAAATTAATTGCTAAATTTTCTGTTTGTCGAACTTCATATAATGATAGGTCATTTTGCTCTTAAAGCCTATGGTCAAAAATCTTGCTAGGGAAATGATAGAGATATTCTCAGAGTTATTATTGTTAGTATATCATTTCTGAAACTTCATCTTCAAAACTTGGATAGAGGTTCACCCTCTGGTTATTTGAGTTTCCCATTCTTCTCATGAAATATGTATGCGTGGAATTTGAAATTCAACTGAACAGAGTCTTTATAGTTTGTACCTGCTATTCTACCCATGTGTACTTGACCTATTTGTGCTCTATCTATGAATTGGGAAGTAGTACTTATGAGTAGAGAATTATAATACTTTCAGTAGCTTTTGTTTGAAGGTTGACATATTATTGTATGAGATCAAAATGTCAAAGGGGTCTATGCACATTCTTTCATTATTACAATAAAGAATCAAGTTTGTGTGTCTTGTTTTACTAGAGATTCATTTTCATTTGAATTTATACATTTTGAGATCTTCATTAGGTTGTTGAACAAGAATGGTAACTGATATAACCTTAGTTAGCGCATCATAATAGTTACCATGGAAGAAGTTGAGGAAGTGAACATCCATTTACCATGGAAGTTGTTGAGAATGGAACATAATTTCAGCTTAATTTGTTTGGTGGAATGATACAGGGCCTTAGGTGTAAGTTTTATTTTGTTATAGTTGACTGGTCCACGCATGATATGAAAGGGAAGAAAGGGGGAGTGGGGGGAGATTTTGCACGTGAGATTTCTTAGAATATATTTGGCTTTGAAAGAGCGTTTAACATGACCTTGAGTCAGAGATTGGAAACTAGTTTAGTAATTTACATCAACTGTAGAACTTATTGATAAATATTTTTGGTACCTATGGTGATAAAATGTTCAGTTTGTCTTCATCTTTTTCTATGCTTTTTGAGCTTCTACAGAAAATTATTTTTTTTCTTCGTATTTTTGCTTCAAGAAATGTTAGAATTGATATGTAACTTACAGATTGAAGACAATATTTTCAAACAAATACTTTTATTATTATTATTAGTTTCAAAACACAAACTTCTGGAGTTTTGCATGCGGGTGTAATTTTGCGGGTCTTTGAAATAATGGTACCAAGTAGTTTATAACCATTCTAGCATGAGTAACAAAGACAAGTGAATTCTGATCTTACGACTGTTGTTCTAACTTTCTCGCCTTTGTCACTGAATTATGAATGAACTCACATACTCTTACAATATATTTCTTGCAGGATATTGGGGTCAAACAAGGAACCAAACTTTTTCTGTAACTGTGGTGATTCAGAGTCTCGACCATGCACATTCGAAGACCCTCTTCCTGGTAATTACTTGAAAGTTCCACTTCATTTCCATCTTGTACCATGCATTTTTTTTCTCCACTTTTATGCTACCTGTATGCTGTTTCCTGAAAACTTGGTTTTTGTTGCAGGATTGAAGGTCGCTCCTGGTTTGAAGAGGAAGTTGCCTAGCTTTCAAGATGAGGAAATGGACTCCTCAGATGCCCTCTTCCCTGATTCCACCAGGCCAAATCATATACTAAATTCAAAGACAAGTAGGCTGCTTGATTACAGACATTGAACCTGCAGGATAACCCAGCCAGCGACTGCATGGATATCAATAAGCTGAACAATTCAATGGGGTCCACCAAAT
>Ga0325403_1008176_pt1 | contig 10015 bp, 6 predicted proteins | sample PopdelMetagenome_19_FD_205665 | JGI IMG/M metagenome (GOLD analysis project Ga0325403, IMG submission 205665) | Populus deltoides microbial communities from Bellville, Georgia, United States - Xylem-PdKOR-R4 | ecosystem: Host-associated > Plants > Phyllosphere > Stem > Wood/Secondary xylem...
CATTCTGAGTGGAAAAAAATGCAGCGATCTACAACGCCAATTATCAGCACTTCAATGCGAAGTAATGTAGAGGTTTCCTTTTCTTCCGATAAATTATTTTTTCCACCAAGACTTGGCAACGGGAAACATTGTGGTAGATTCCAAAGTTGACTCGTACAAGTGGTGGAAGACTTGGTCTAGACGGCAGGTCGTGTCCTTTCATACCCCCTCGTACAAGGGGTGCCAGACCATAAAAACATGGGTCTGGCGGAGCTAGAACCAAGTCTCGTGAGCTGGGGTTTATACACCCGCTCGTCTAGATCTGCCATCACACATGGTTACCAAATCCAAGCAAATATATCTTTATTATTATAAATAAATCATCAAAAAAATCAAATTTAATATTTTAGATCTAAAAATTCAAATCATATCTTTCTATTGAAATAGTTCGTGTTTGATGTTTATGAATTTGTTATTCCTTCAATAGAAATTCTATCTTTTATTATTAGTATGATTATTATTGTAGTGATTGTTGTTGTTGTTGTTGTTAGTATTATTATTATTATTATTGGTGTTGTTGTTGTTATTAGTATTATTATTATTATTATTATTAGTGTTGTTGTTGTTGTTGTTATTCAAGTAAACTTGAGTCAGGTATTTTTGCTAGACCTAAATAATATGGGTCAAAAAATTATTTATAAACAGAGTATAAATAATTTATAAACAACAAACCATCACAAAAATCTAATTTAATGTTTTATATATAAAAATTCAAATCATATCTTCCCATTAAAATAATTTATTTTTTATGTTTATGAATTTTTTATTCCTTCAATAGAAATTCTATTTTATGGTTGTTATCGATATAGTTTTTATTCAAAAGTATTTTTTATTTAAAATAATATTTTTTTTATTTTTTTAATATTAATACATTAAAATAATTTAAAAATATAAAAAAATAATTTAAAACAAAGAAAAATAAAAAAAATATTTTTTTTTCAAAATTATTTTTGAATTGCAATGACAAACATGTTATAGTATTCATGTTTTTTTCTTATAAATCTATAATTAATAAAAATAATTTATAAACTATCACAATTAACAAATTCAAAGAAATAACATAACTTGATGTTGCAACCAGGTTGTGCTACTCCTACTTCCATTGAAGCCTTATGACCGAAGTGTCTTGGCTGTCAGATCCGAAGCTCTTGCTTGGATTTTGCATGGTAGCTAAACCTAAGTGTAGATATTTAGTCTAACTTGGTCGCTAGACATAAGTTTTTTGGGTTTAGTATGACCGTCAAACTCAAGTGTAGAAACTTGGATCTGACTTGAAGGTTAGACCCAAATTTCTTTTAAAAATATCTTTTAAAATATAAAATATTTTTTTATATTTTAAAAATAAATTATTATTGACCCGGGTGCAAATTAACTAGTAAATGTCTAAACCTTAAGAAAGTTATGTATCCTCTCACTTTGTTTTAATTAATCATGAAAAATGAACTTATTTCTTGGAAGAGCTTCAACTACCCGTGAGGGACAAATTACCCAAGGAGCACGCATCAATGTCACTGGCTTTATTGTATCTAAAATGGTCTGCCAGAGGGGGTCCAGCTTGCAGGTGTGGTTTCGGTATAAGCTACTTAAATTTTTTTTTATTTTTTAAATTATTTTAATATAATAAAATCGAAAACAAATTTTAAAAAAAATATCTAAAATCAATATTACTCAATAAAAAACAATATCCGTATGAGTTCATTGCTGTGGAAATTAAAGAAGTAGCTCCAACTGTTTCGGATAGAGTAGCATGCATATATATTCACAAGACATACAAAATTGCATTTTTTAATAAGTTAAATTAATTAGTTTTTGAGTTTATTTTTCTAATGATTATAAGTTTCGGTTCTCTTAGGGTCACTAAAATTATATAATTATTAATTTTAAAACTTATAAAATTAATCAAAATATACACAAATGCTCAAACACCGCATTAATAAATAAATAAATAATTGCATTTCCTGTTGGGTTAATAGTCTTTTAACGTAACTCTCCATAAATCCTGATCCACTACCATGGTCTTAGAATATAGGACAAAGTAAGAAAGTAAGAGAAAGTGAGCTTTGTCTTTGAGTTTGACAACAATTTTGAGATTGTAATTGTTGACTGTGGCTGTTTCATGCTCCTCTAATTGCTAGTTATTTTGAGATTCTTGTCACACCAAGATGCAACTAATTTGTTGGGTGGAAATCTTTGCCGTCCTGGGAACACTGATGAGCTGTGTTAATTGTTTTTTATGCTGGCATTTTAGTGGAACCTGTCATAGTCTGAAGCCCATGAATGCTAGCCTCTCATTTTGCTGAAGGCACTGCGTAATTCGTTGAGACCTACTTTGAAGTGTTTCAACTGCATTATTGAGGTATCGATCATTGATCTGATTCAAATAAACAAGTGATCATGCTGCCTTCTACATGTTTTTGAGATTGCCAAGCAGAACTCTCTTTTCCATGATCATAATTTCTTTCCATGTAACTCTTCATGCATCCACACAATGGCCAACCATTGTATTGACAGTACTGAATGTCTTCTTGCCCAGATTGTTGCATTGACAGGCCATACCAAAGGAAAGGAGGAGATTGTTACACTAAGTTCCTCACTTAGTGTAAGTTCAGAATATATATATATATATAAACAGAAACTGATGTTAATGTGAGAAGCTGAAGGGAGGTTTTGATTCCATTCCACTTTTCTTTTCAGCCAAAAAAACCTGAAAGATTAGATTTAAGATGCTCACAACCAAAAGGCGTTCACAGAGTCACTACATTATATTAAGGACACAAATATAATGGAAATGTTAAGATTTTCGAAAAGCAAGTCATTTCTACACATGATAAACTGCTTGCTAAGAATAAATATATATAGCTGCATTACATTTTGCTCTACTCAAACTAATATTGCTCCTCTCATGCTCCTGGCTGATCAGCCCCTAAACACCAGCTGCTTTTCCTAGTCTGTCTCTCAAGATTTTCAGTCCCATATACCTGCAAATCACAATTAAGAAACCATTTTTTATGATATAAAAGCAGTTATTTAATTAACCTGATGTGTTCTTGAGAAGGAAAGAGCACTACTTAGAAGCAGTATCTCATTTTAAGCAGGGTTTTTAAGATATTCCTACCTGCCCATCATCAGGATGGTGGCTTGAGGATTAGTCCCAGGAGATTCATCAAATACTGATCCATCTACAATGCGAAGCCTGTGCACAGCAAGAACTTTGTGCTCACGGTCCACAACCTTGCCAACATGACACCCACCATGATAGTGCCAAATTGAGAGTACGGTGTCTTTGCAGAACTGTTCTAGGGACTTGGTGTCATTGGTATGCTTAGGTATAAGGTTAACATTAGCACTGACACTCATGTTAAGAATCTTGTCTGTGGTCTGCTTGTCACATTGCGTAAAATTTGTAAAGTGTTCTGATTGCACCATCTTTGTAGCCATGCGAATACCATCAACACAACGTTGTAAATCATGTGGATGTTTAAAGTAGTTGAAGGTGACAGAAGGGTTATCTTCAACATTTGTGTTGATCAATTTGAGCTTGCCAGTGGAAATGGGGTTGGAAATCTTTTCAAGGATAAAGCCTCCTCTGAATGCCTCATGTGGTATGTCCTTCTTTCGTCTAATGTATGCTTGGATGGCCTCAGGTGTTCTTTGCTTTGGAGGTATGGTTGATAGTTGCCCTATCTGGTTATGAGAAAAAATGAATTTTATATTCTTACTTCACTATCACTTAATCAAAATCATTGTTTAAAGGAGTTGTATTGTGTCATAAAGGATATGTTCACGTGCCAATATAGTTCCTTTAAATTGAAATGTTTCTTACCTCTGCAGATAGTATTCCATGGTGACATTGTATGCTGTCCTTGGACTGCCCAAATCCACTGCTAGCTTCAATGTACACACCCATCTTGGTAATCCCTACAGTTTGAATGAGGGACTGCTTTACTGGTTTTGTAGAAGGAACGAACACTGTGTTCAAGGGGTTATCAGCCATGCCTTGCCCAACAAACTTATTGTTGAGGACCACTGAAATTTTCATCTCCTCAAGTTCAGCTTTTGGGCCAACACCACTGAGCAATAGCATCTGAGGGGTGCCAATGGCTCCACATGACAATATTACTTCACTCAGGCTGTTTGATAGAAATGCTTGGTGCTGGTTTCCATTTTCATCTTTGAATAGGACTCCAGCTGCTTTTGGTCGCTTTCCTGGGTCAAACATTATGATCTCCTAAGTTATAAGTATCCGCAAACTCTTACATTAACAATATTGCGAAGTACTTGAGTAGTTTAACATACCTGATGTGTCAAATAAAACCTTTTGGACTGTGGCGTGCACCAACACAGTGAGCTTATGAGGATCAGCAGAAGCAAGTAGTTCGGCAGCCGTGTGCCGACGGCCGAATCGGTCAAAAATGGTACCACCAAACTTGGTTCCATAAATGTGATCATAAGTGAATCCATTGAAAGGTGCAACTCCAAGATCCAAAAGACTGTCCCTTACAACAACCTGCCACGGTGCAACCTTAGGCCTGTGAACAATCTGCTTCTCAACCCAGGAGTATGACTTGTTCACCAACTTCAAATCCCAACCAACTTTGTTTATAAACCTGCAAGAAACAATTTATTCAACATTTCCAAGGGTTTCGTTACAATGAATTTAGTAAGTGGTCTCAGCTCTCAACACAAGAAGTTGTGTGGATTTCAAGTAAAGTGATTAAAATTATTCATATAACTCCCTTGCTCCTTCTACGAATGCTAAACTCTGACTATCCAATCAATGATTATGAACTGTGAAAAGAAGGGGGATCTGCATGCCAAAAACAATGATGAATGCTTGACTATAGTTAATCCTTCACTTTCCTTGACCTCTTTCATTTGCAGTGCTTAATAAGAGAGACAAATATATTCTAAGTTAACACCAAGACACCTTAAGGGCCTCAGAAGCTGAATTAGGTGGCATAATTACGAGAGACAGAAAGAGTTGTGGTGGACTCGATCGTGCATGGTATCAAAAGCGAGCTGTAAACAGTCTTGTTAATTCGGTGCATTCAATTGGATCAATTTTCTTGATGGCTCGAAATAAATATCACAGTTGATTTCTAGGAAACTCTCCACCCAATTGTTCCCATTAATTAAAGCATAGAAAAAGGACCACGAAGACAACTGAAATTAGACCACAAATAAATATAATGTGCGGTGCGAACCATGGCAATGTCATGAGTACCATTACTTCTCTAAACCCTAACAAATGACTTCCCAGCGTGCGCAATGGTGACCTTCAAAACGGGTGACTTTGTTTATGACCCCAGATCAGAGTTCAGTCGTGGGACCTTGACACCTATGTTAATCTCACAGCACACTTTGTCTTGTCATATATATAGTGACTAAGCTTGATTTTGTGGCATCAACATGATCCAAGCAGAAAAACATCTTACATCATCCTTAACGACAAAGTCATTATCCAGATGGATTTATGTTCTGATTTTATTTCTGGACAGGATTACTTAATGGCTTTGTCAGCTACTCAGATCTTAGAAAACCCTTCTTTTTCAAGAAGAAAGAAAAATCCAACTCATTAATTATTTGCAAGTTGATGTTTCTTAATAATGACCACACTTATTCTTCCTAAAGATATGACAACGTTAATTATAACTATTGTCTTTCTTTCTCTTCAAAATCTCCTTTTATTTTACTAAATTCTTTAACTCATCACTCCCTACCTCAAAACTACAATAAACTTCATGTGGGATCTAGGCAGGTGCATTGAATGAATATTCGTTGAAAGAAAAAAGAAAAAAAAAGTAGTCGTATTGTGAGGAAAAAATTAAAGGCAAGCTAGCAACTCCAAACCATACCTTGTGCTTGCTCTAGTGTAGAACCCAGCATTGATGCAAGTACCACCACCCAAAACTCTAGCCCTAGAATTGAGGACTCCATCAGTAGAAATGAAGTATTGGGAAGCAGAAGTTGATGAAGTATCAGTAAGGGTAATATGGAAGTTCTGTAATAAGGAGATATTTGCATTGCCAAAAGGCATTCCACCTCTTTCAAGCAATAAAACATTGAACTTCTGAGAGAGTGTGGCGGCTAAAGGACACCCAGCTGTGCCACCTCCCACAACTATATAGTCATATGTATGATCTCCCCGGTCACTTGATGACAAGGATGATGAGAATGAGCTTGCTTTCTTGATAAATGGGTATCTAAATTCAGAGTTGTACTGATGGTGCGCAGCTGCATTGCAACATATATAATTTTGATGTCAATAAAAGAAATTCACAACCCTATTTCTCTAATGACCTTAACGTGTCAACTAAATAATTTATTTTGGAAAAAGGCCTTCAATAATTTCTGTGTTATTATATAGATGCATAGATAGCCATATATGCTACCAATCTTCCCACAGCTATAGATTAGAGGGTAACATTTATGACTAAGTAAATATACTCACTAATCACAGCCAACTACCCCCATCAACCCGTCTAATTATGCTGTAAAAAATGAAGCGAGGAAGACGAAGAAGAAGAAGACATTTATGCAATGAATCACCATTGTTATGCGCATGTTTTGAAACAAAGATAAAAATCATTCACATTTTCTGTTTCTTAAACTCACAAGATTTATATTCTGACTACTTGTGTATGAGGAAAAAAAAATACTGGGACTCAAATATGCATCCATCCACGCGATGTATGCTAAGTTTAAAGAAAACAAAATATTGAAACCTTTCTCTAAAGCCAAGATGCATGGTGCAAAGACACTGAGAATAATGGAGCTCTTTTTCATATATATATTAATATTAACTAGAGAAGACTGATGATCTCTTCTTGACCAACAAAAATAAAGTAGAATTTCTATATATGCAGGCAGAAACAGAAACATGTATTTGATCCGAGGGGAGAGATCGATCGAGATGGAAATTAAGAAAATAAAAAGAATTAAAGAGGTCAAGGGACAGTAAATTTAAACTAAACTAAAGATGCATGCAAATATATAGTGATCATTGAGGTAGGTAATATTAGCGGCTAGAGCTGGAAGCAAAACGAACCTTGAGAAGAAGAGAGAGTATAAAGCCATAGAAGGAGGAAGAGAAAGAGCTGGTTCAGTAGTGCGCAAACAGAAGCCATTGAAGGCAGACAAAAGCCGCAGCAGCAGCAGAACTAGAAGCTCTTGTTTCAGTCCTCAATGTGGCTGCCTCTGGTTGGCCTTGTTCTGCGTGTTTACACCCTTTATATATATATATATATATATATATATATATATATATATATATATATATATATACACTTACATTTTACGGCATTAAGACACAACACTTGTATAAATAAATAAGTAAATTCACCAAGAAATAGCATCTGTAATTCATTATTTGACCATTTTAATCAATATCCTTTTAGTGAGTGAGTCAGTGAGTTGTCAAGCTTATTTTCAGACAGTGAGGGATATTTTCATGTAGACGTCAATTGACATTAACTTTTTTTTCAATTAATTTTAAAAATATACTTCATATATTTATTAATTTCTCTTAATAACATGCTAAGATTTAGATTCAAAATAAATAAATAATTGAACAGAACTTCTCATGTGCGTTTTGAGTTGTATATAAGGATGTAAATTTTGTTTCGGTTGGTATTTTATTTTTTTTAATATATTTTATTTTTGGAGTATTTTCAAGTTTCATTTCATAATTTGAACTGTTTATATATATATATATAAAAGATGGGAGGCAATTCAAGGCATAACGGACATCGTTGGTATAAAAGGCAACAAACACAATGACGATGCAAACTGCACTTCGTGTCATAATATTGCAAGGCTGAAACAACAACTGTGAGCTCATTAATGGCGACATGAATGCCACCGTTGGAGGTGGAGCATATGGGGCTATTAATTATTCTGATGAATTTATTACATATTTTTCTGAATATATATATATACCTTGCCTCTTGAAATCATTAAATTAAAAGAAATTTAATAATAGTTGACCCCTAGCTGATTTGATTTTTTTTTTTTTTTATATCTCCTGCTTTTCCCAAACTTGTATTTGCGCTGCTTTATTTTTGACTTGTGACAGTTTAATTTCATGAATAAATATATAACAAATTAAATTACTTATAATTGGGAAATTCTATGATGTTAGGAAAGAATTTTTTTCAGTTTAATTTTATGATTTTGGACCCTTTTTTAAAAAAAATTTAGAAATTATAATTTTACATTTTAATGATGTTTATTAAATATTTTTAAGTAAAAATAGATTTAAAAAAGGATTTTAATATCAAAAGATGCTTTTTCAACCACCTCTTTCTTTTAGTAGTCAGAATATGGGCAGAAAGATGACTTGTTGACTGCTTTTTTTACCAAAACAATAGACAAACAACATATTATCTATCCAATTCAAAAAAAAATAAAAAAAAAATCCAAACATGTTGGCTTAGTCTTTAAAACAAATTGGACAGATGATGCATCGACAATCCAATTTCAAAAAAAATAAAAAAAAGCCTACACGCTCGTGCCTAGGCTAGCAAACCCACGTGCCTAGTTTATTTTTTAATTTTTTTCTAAAATTTAGATGGAATTCTTTAAAAAATAATTAATTAAAAATATTTTAGGTACATTATTTTATTGAATTTCGAAGTTAATTAAAAATGTATTTTGATATTATTTTATCCAATACCATTCATTTTTTACTTAGTTTTCAAATAAGATTATATAAATATTTTTTTTATATTAGCAAGCATTCTTTTTATACAACCCATCATAAATAATGTTTTTAGTTTTATATGGTTGCTTTACTACTAGTGTTTATTTTTTATCATATAAATAAATAAATAATATTAAAAAATAAATTTATTAAACCTAGATTGGTTCAATATGTCATTGTTTCAATATTTACAAAAAAATATTGTCTTGAAATTTTATTAATTCGAACCATGTTTTTACTAGTTATCATGGTTTTTTTTGACCTATTGAGGTAATTGGATCACATTGAAACAACTTTCACATTGTTTAATTTGCAATTGAAGCTAAGTAAGGAGTTGAGTTAGAATGTTCTAAGTTTGAACTACTAGGTTGGGATTAATGACATTGTCAAAGAGTTTTTCACGACAACATATGAGTATTCTATTATTATTATGTTTTTTAGTACTAAAATTAAATTTTAATTTTTTAGAATTAAGACCTGTGCATGCTTTTGAAATTTGGATAGAATTTTATCTAGAAAACAAATATTCTAATAAGAACTTTTCAAAAAAGGTTTAGCACGTTTTTTTAAAATTCTTATTTTAAATCTTCCAAAGTTTTTTTATATATATATTTCTTGAATGCTTTTGGTTTTTATAATTAAATAAATGAGATATAACAAAATGTTAGATTATTTTCTGAAATAAAAGATATTAAAAAAAAAGGAAATCTAGCAAATTGCAAACTATTTTGTTTCAATGAAATTTATTTTATTACTCTTCTTCTAACAAAATATGAGTACAATATAATTAAGAGAAAAAAAATTAAAAGGCTCCCATTACCACGGGATTAAATGTCTGTCTATGTTTGTTTCTCAATTTCACAATTTAATTAGTATTTAGTTAGTGTTAAATCTTTTCTTACATTTATTGATGTATATAATTTTTAATTTATTTTATATTTTGTGTTCATGATTAAAAAAATTCATCTTGCACTAATTTACTTCTAAAAACACGTTAACAATGCTCGAATAATTTTTTATTTAAAAAAATTGGTTTGATCCGCAATATATCATGGCTCAATAATCTAGATTTACATTAACTTGCTAAGAAAAAACATGTTATAAATGCTTAAACATTTTTTTTATATTTAAAAAAATTTGATCCGGTATAAGATAGTTGAATGATCTAGCTCTACACTAATTAAATGAATGCCTATATGCCTATACATAAGGAAAGAAATCTTCGTCATCAAGATGATTATAAATATTTCAATCAAACTACTATTTTTTTTTATT
>Ga0325403_1008180_pt1 | contig 10011 bp, 10 predicted proteins | sample PopdelMetagenome_19_FD_205665 | JGI IMG/M metagenome (GOLD analysis project Ga0325403, IMG submission 205665) | Populus deltoides microbial communities from Bellville, Georgia, United States - Xylem-PdKOR-R4 | ecosystem: Host-associated > Plants > Phyllosphere > Stem > Wood/Secondary xylem...
GCCACGAGGAGCGGGCACCTGGCGATGGGGCTACCCACGCAAGGCCACATGGCGCTTGGGTCTTGGCAAAAGACCTGATTGGCTATGACAGCCCAACCACCACATGACGCTTCCCCTTATTATTATAATATTATTACTTATAATAAAAATAGTATTATTTATACCACAACAGATAATATTTACAACACAAATAATACTATTTTTTATAGTAATCCTTTTAATTATAATAAAAATTAAAATATTTACACCACAAATAATACTATTTTTTATAGTAATACTTTTAATTATAGTAAAAATTAAAAGATAATTGGGCCCTTTGCCATAACCGATGCGCCACGTGGTGCTTGGGCAAATACAATGCACTGGGCAGACCCCAGCGCCACCTGGTGCTTGGGTCTTGCCAAAAGGCTCTATTGGCTATGGTAGCCCACCGCCATGTGGTGCTTGAGAAAACCTGAGCGCCACCTGGCACTTGAGTCTTGATAGAAGGCCCGATTGGTTATGACAGCCCACCTACCACGTGGTGCAAGGGCAGTCCTAGCGCCATGTGACACTTTCCATTGTTATTATAATATTATTACTTATCATAAAAATAGTATTATTTATACCACAACTGATGATATTTATAACGCAAATAATATTATTTTTTATAGTAATCTTTTTAATTATAATAAAAATTAAAATATTTATACCACAAATAATACTATTTTTGATAGTAATACTTTTAATTATAGTAAAAATTAAAAGATAATTGGGTCATTTGCCGTGACCCATGCACCACGTGGCGTTTCGGCACACCAGAGCGCCACCTAGCGCTTGGGCGGCTCCAATGCGAGGGGAAAACACAAGCACCACCTTGCGCTTAGGTCTTGGCAAAAGACCCGATTGATATGGCAGCCCCACTGCCATGTTGCGCTCGGGTCCGGATGCGTCTGCGCCAACCCTAAGTTTGGTCCAGACGCATCCCTGCTCAACCACATGTGTATTTAAATAATAATGTGTGTTATAAATATTATTTTTTCTCTTATAATTCAAAGTGTTCATATCAAAAATATTATTATATGTATTGTGATCATCCTTGAAATTCTTAATATAATTATTTATGTTATAAATAGTATTATTTTTATTATAATTAATAGTATGAATATTAAAAATATTATCATTTGTGTTATAAATATTATTATTTTTATTATAATTAATATTATTAATAAAATAATTAATAAATTTGAAAAAATATTATTATTAATATTTTTAAAAATATTATTTGTGTTATAATTATTATTTTTTGATTATGATTAAAAGTATTGATATTAAAAATAGTATTACAAATAGTATTATTTGTGTTATGATTAAGAGTATTAATATTAAAAATAGTATTATTATTATTATTATTATTATTATTATTAAGAGTATTAATATTAAAAATAGTATTATTTGTGTTATAATTATTTTTTTATTATAATTAAAAGTCTTGGCGCGCGCGTCCATGTCCATCCCCAAATAGGGTTAGATATAGCCACTGCCAAACCCAAGTTGGGTCGGGACGCGTCCAAGCCCACGCTCAAGTCCATGTCCAACCCCAAGGCAGGTGTGGACTCCTCCACGCCCAACTTGGTGTTGGGGCACACAACAACGCCCACACCCAAGTTGGGTCTGGATGTGTCCACGCCTAACCCCTAGGTGGGTGTGGAGGCTTCAATGCCCACCCTTAAGTTGGGTCTGGACACGTCCGCGCCCAACCACATGTGTTAATATAATAATGTGTGTTATAAATATTATTTTTTCTCTTATAATTCAAAGTGTTCAGATAAAAAATAGTATTATTTGTGTTATGCACATTATTATTTTTATTGTAACTCAAAGTATTGATATAAAAAATATTATTATGTGTTGTAATCATCCTTGAAATTCTTAATATAATTATTTATGTTATAAATATAATTATTTTTATTATATTTAATATTATTAATAAAATAATTAATAATTTTTTTTTAAAAATTATTATTAATATTAAAAAATATTATTATTTATATTATAAATTTTTACAATAATTTGTATGAAAATAAAAAGTAAGCCCGGCACATAGCGCGGGCATCCAACTAGTTTAAACTAAATGGAAAGCTAGATAAAAAATTAAAAAATAAAATAAAATGAAAGCTGATTTCTCTAGCAATAAATATACTTTATTATTCACTACGATATTGAAGTTACATATATGACTTTGGCGCATAAAAAACAAATATGATTGCTATTAAATCAGGGATATTTTACTATTTTTACACGGTGTATTAATTATTATTGATTTATTTGGGATATTTTTATTTATTCAATATTTTAATAAAAAGTAAAATAACCAAAATACTCCTAAAATTAAAAAAAAATCAATAGTTCTAGTTACCTAGGGGTATTAGGTATTTTTGTTTTTTTATATATAGTAGAATTACATATGATGTCACTTATTAACAATAGTAATAATGATTTTAATCCTTATTCTTTGAATTGATATTTTTTTCTAAATTTTTTTATATGACTGATTTTTTTTTCATTTTTATTCTTTAATAATTAATTTATTTAGAATTGAACTTCATAATTTTTTTAAATTAGATGCTTCAGGTCTAATAACCTCGGTCAATAAATTAAAAAGTGGACATAGTTTTTTTTTTAAAAAAAACTTTATAATTCTCTTTATTTTTTATCAAGTTATTTCAGTAGCATAATATGGGCCACATGTTTAGCGGGATATCATATGTTAGTTTAGTCCTAATTAACGTTGTTACACATTAATCATGTAAAAAAAAATTATTCAGATAGTAAATTACAAACACCGAAGGTAGTTTGTAAATAAAAGAGATAGGTAAAAGTAAAATATTGATTCTTTGATATTTATTCATCTATTAGAATTTTCGTTTGTTATTGCATCAATTTATAAGTGATCTATATATAGTGTCTTATCAAATGTAATTAATGCTTATTTCAATAGACTCGAGGGATCTATTGTTCTTGATAAGAAACATAATAAGGTAATGGTGTCTAATGGCTATGTTATTAACTATGCTAATTAATGCTTATATAGAAAGTTCGAGCATGGTTTTTGTGTAATTACTTACTTAGATATTGATAACTTGTTAAACAAATTTGCATATCAAGTTCTATCATAGAGTTAAATATTATAGCCTGTTTTAATTAATTTTTTACCCTCTTATTTTAAAAATATATTTTTTAAAATAATTCAAAAATATATATATATATATATATATATATTTTTAAAATGTATTTTTGATGCAATTTGATCAATTTGCATTTATTTCATGATTCTTTACCCTTTTGATTATCTTATTCATATTGATAATTTTTTTTTTTAAAAAAATCAAAGAGATAAAAACAACAAAAAATAAAAAAGATTAGTGAGTGGAATGATAAACGATTAAGGAAAGAGATACCACAATAAACATGATAGTCTTGGCCCCTCTTCAAAAAACTAAAAGATAATTGGATAAGAATAAAATAAATAAAAAGTAAAAGAAAAGAAGAGAAGATTGTAGAAGGTAGGAGAAGGGAAAAGAAGATAAAATTAAATATATATATATATATATATATATATATATATATAGAGAGAGAGAGAGAGAGAGAGAGAGAGGTTGTCCTCAATGTGAAAGCAAAGAGAAATGGAGTGTGAATACTTTTTCTTTTTTTTTTTTTAGCAAGGCTAGTCACCATGAAAGTTCGATTGCATTGAATATAAACTTGTATCTTGTTTGATTGTTTTCAAACCTGCACAACACAATCAAAAGAAAAAGGGGTTAAACTAAGTTTGTTTTTTTTTTTACTTTTGGATTATTTGGGTTGCCTCCTATTTAGTGTTAGTTATAGTTAGTAGCTTTATTATTTCTTTCATCTAAATTAGATCAAGAATGATCACTTCTCTTACCGATAAGTTCTCTACTCACAAAGTGTTTCAGATATTGACCATTGAATGTAAATGTCATTTTCTCATCATGAGTGACTTTCATTGCTTTATGTGGAAAAACTTTAATAATCATGACTTAAGCTTTCCTAGAAACATGTGAAGCTGTGAATTGAAAAACAACACTTGTTAACCAAGTAAAAACTCATTTCTTGAGATGTACTTGTCATGCCAAGCTTTAGCCCTTTCCTTGTATATTTGTTTATTCTTATAAGCTTTATTACAAAACTCATCCAATTAAGCGAGTTGTAAGTAACATCTTTCTCCTCCAACTTAAAGATCCATGTTTAATCGTTTCATTGCCCAATAAGCTTTATGCTCAAGTTCTACAGGTAGACGACATGCTTTCCCAAAAACTAACTAATATGGGGTCATTCCCAAAGGTGTTTCAAATGCTATGTGGTAAGCCCATAATGCATCATCTAACTTCTTAGCCTAATTCTTTTTGGAACTGTTAATTGTTTTCTCTATAATCTACTTTACCTTCTTATTTAATACTTCTTTTTCACCATTCATTTGAGGATGATAGGCCAATGCTTTTCGATGTTTAACTTTATATTTTGATAAAAAAAACCCTCAAATTATTTATTGTAAAAATAAGTTCCTTCATCATTAAAGACAACTCTTAGAGTTCCAAATCTAGTAAAAATATTCTTTTGAAGAAAAAGTTAGCACTACTTTCTCATCATTAGTAGGAGTTGTGATTGCTTTAATCCACTTTGATACATAATCCACTATTAAGAGAATTTTTTTGTTATTGTAAACGAAGAAAAATGTCTCATGAAGTCAATACCTCAAACATCATATAAATCCACCTTTAAAATATTTTGCAAAGGCATTTCATTATACCCAGAGATGTTTTCATTATATTAACGTCTTTTACATGCGGTAATAAAATTATTTTCATCCTTGAACAAGGTTGGCCAATAAAACCTTGATTGAAGAACTTTAACAGTAATTCGTTTACCTTCAAAATATGCCATCTACATTCAAGTGTATGGCAATACTATAAAATATCTACCATTTCCTCTTTTAGATCACGTCATCTAATGATTTGATATGCACAACGCTTATAGAGTACTACTGGTTCCTCGTAATAATAATGATTTACTTTTATGATAAATTTCTTATTTATTGGTATAAGAATCTAGAGGAATGATCTTTCCTACAAGGAAATTGACTTAATCTGCATACTAAAGAGGAGACTTGTTAGAAAACAAATAGCTCAAAGTTCATTATCTAGAAAACCATTGTTTATAATCATGTGTTGGGAGTCAATTTTCTTTAGTAGCTCTAGTCATTAGAGGTGATCCACTATAAGTTTTTCGCTTCCCTTCTTATCTTTAATTTTCATATCAAACTCTTCTAGTAGAAGAACCAATCATTAAAACAAACATTGAACACAAAAAAATCATCCATGAAAATTTTAATAATCTTCTCCACCATATCCAAGAAGATTGCCACATACATCTTTGAAAAGTGGTCGGTTCATTACAATGTCCAAATGACATTCTTCAAAATGCAAAAGTACCATAAACAAAAGTGAAGATGGTTTTCTCTTGGTCTTTCAATGTTATGGTTATTTGATTATACCTTAAATAGCCATATAGAAAAAAATAGTATTCATATATGGCCAACATATTCAACATTTGATCAATGAATGGTAAGCAAAAGTATTTCTTTATAGTGGATTTATTTAACTTTTGGTAATCCATTCAAATTCTCCACCCAAGCAAGGTTTTTGTAGATATCAACTTATTATTTACATCTGTTACCACTGTCATTCCTCCTTTCTTTGGTATAACTTGAAAAGAACTGACCTATGAGCTATTAGAAATTAGGTAAATCACTCTAGCATCTAACCATTTTAATACCTTTTTCCGAACCACTTATTCTATTTTCAGGTTGAATCTTCTTTGGTGTTCCATCATCGACTTGTCATTTTCTTCCACTAAAATTTGGTACATACAAATAAAAGGGCTAATATATTTAATGTGTGTCGACATCAACCTAACAACTACCTTATATTTTATGAGAACTCTCAACAAGTTTTCTTTTTCTACACAAGAGAGCTTAGATTGAATAATCATTGGATAAGTAGATAAGCAAGACAAACATACCAAAGGTGTTTTAGTAATTGATTCAACTCTAACATAAACGGTATTTTAATAGATGAGAGAAGCTTTGATGGACCCTGTTCCAATTCTTCAAAGTATTTCCTGTTGTTAAGGCTGAATAGCTTCATCCATAATGCATATTCCAACACTTTATCATCCTCTATCATCATTTTATTATAATTAACTAAACAAGCTTTTAACGAATCTTTTTGTTTATTAAACCCTTTGATGACTACAAATCAATTGCTTGGATGCGAAAACAACTCTCATCAGTATAAGGATTCTTAACGGCATTGAAAATATTAAAGATCACCTCTTTCTCATTCACCCTCAACCAAATTTCTTTTTTTAAAAAACATTAATTAAGAATTGTCCAGTGGCTAAGAATAGTTTACCAAGAAGGATAAGGATCCCATTATCCTCTTCTATGTTAAGAATGGTGAAGTCAGATGGAAAAATAAATTTTCTCACCTTGACAAGAATATCTTCGATTAGTCCTTGTGGGTGCTTTTTTTTAGCGATTATCTAATTTCAATGTAATCATAGTAAGTTTTGCTTCATATAATCCTAGGTTTTTGAAAATAGATAAAAGGCATATGATTAATATTTGCACTTAAATCACACAAAGCTCTTTCAAACTCAACATTTCCAATTGAACAAGATATAATGAAACTCCTTTGGATCTTTAAGCTTTGGAGGTAATTTATTTTGTAGAATTGAAATACATTTTTCAGTAAGAGCTACAGTTTCATATGCCTTTAATTTTCTCTTATTTGACAAGATTTCTTTCAAGATTTTCACATAATTTGACATTTGTTCAAAAGCATCTACAAAAAAATAAAATAAAATGTTAATATGCAAGTTTTTAGACACACCTAATTTTTTTAAAATTTTTTTTATCTAATTTATTCTTTTATATTCGTTGACAAAATGAAACTTTTGGTGAGTTTTCAAAAATCTCTAAATGAAGAGGTGAAGTATGAAGTTGTTACCCTCATTTTTCTTATTGACTTAATTTGTTAGCTATATTTGGGGTGTCTAACTCTTTCCTACTCCTAAGTGTTATCGCCTTCCACTGCTCCTTTGGATTCACTTTGGTGGTTTTAGAAAGATTACCCCATTGTCTCCCTATGAGCATGTTGGCCAGCTAACTGACTTGAACCTCTAAATTCTGTATTGAAGATGCTTGATTGTGAAAATTAGTCTTAGTCTCTATTATGAATCGGTTGGAAATGATTGCTAGGTGTGTCATTGCTTCGTCTAATGATTATTCTTTTGGTGGCTTACTCGATGATGACATAAATGGAGGCTTCATTACATTCTAATTATTCCATGCAAAATTAGGTGATTTCTCATCTAAGATTGTTGATAGCACTGTATGGATTGTTTTGTCGGTTGTAATTTGCGACAAAGTGTGCTTCAACCTTTGGAATCTTTTGTTAAACTTTCAGCCTAATCTAACGGTCAGATTGAAAGTTATGCTTGTTATCATAAAACAGTGCATTAGAAAAAATAAGCCCAAAACCTCCTTTAATATCTTTAAATGACAAGAAAACCTTTCAATAAGCTAGCTACTGACCTTTAGTTTCCTTCTTGGACATGGACTCCTTATTAACTTTATTTCCATATTAGATAAGAATTGATGTGTTGTCAAACTAATATAATATAAACTCTTTTGCTGCTAAAAATATTTTCACACATAATAAGGACTCCCAAACTGATATGGAATCAATAAAGCACATGAAAATGTTTAATTAATCAAGGTTACCATATATTCCATTTGGACAGCCCACCATTGCAAATAATTAGGGTTATAAATGGACCAGACCCTTCTTGCATATAGATTAAATTGATTAAAGTCTTATTATTTCTTGTTATAGTCTCCTTGAAATTTGTTTTGGCCTAAATACTCTAAGTAAGTTCATTAAATGCATTAGTGAGCTTCTTTACCCTTGATCGCGTAATTGATCTAATTGACACTTCTAATGAATCTTTTGGTGTTGTAGGCTATGTTATGTGCCGATCCACATCAAACATTATTGTATATTTATATATGTACATGGAAAAGGGGTTTCAAACTTTAATATGATATCATGTATTTGTTTGATAATATAAAGTCTATTTATAATTAGTGTTTTTTAACTAGAATATTTTCCACTAGACGCTACATGATTGTTAGAGATCATTCCTCATCATTAGGTTAAGAGACTTGTATCTTCTTATTGGCAACAATCTATACAATTATTTGTTCTCCGGCAAGTGTACATCAATCCAAAAAAAAAAGAAGCCATATTCTTATCCTAGAAGTTTTCTTATAGAATAACTTATGCACCGAGTTATCTAGCCATGAGCCATGGAGTAAACCTTCAAGGACAATAATCAACACAATTATGTGGATGAGTTCGTTGTTTACCTTGCCTAATTTTACAGTGGTTATTTTATTTTCATATTCAGTATGTTTTAGTTCACTAAATAAAATATGAAATCATAGGGTATAATTTGTAGTATTTTGTGTTCAGAAAATCGAGAGTCGTTAAGTATTTCTCTTGAATACACATAAAAATATAAAACATCTTATATATAAAACTTTTTTTAATTTTATTTTTCTTTATTTTATAAAGGTTGATTTTTCAATTTCAATAGATAAAAAACCTAAAATAGATGAGTGATTTGGATATGTATATTTGAGTCAAGTAACTCTAAGAAATAAGAAAATATGACAAGAAAAAAAAATAAATCAAAGAACGCACATGGACTATTACATTACTAATTTGACTCTTAGATATCATCACTACATATTTTTGTTTCTATTTTATTACATTATTATAACATGATGCATTCATTCAACAATATAATAGCGACCCACAATACATAATATTGGTATGGTTCGATAAGGAATGTTAATGTATATTATTAAATCAAATTGACAAATGATGGCAGGATCTATAAAAATTAGACCACCTGTAAGCAGGGGCAGAGTAAGAAAATAAAATTAAGAGGGGCCAAAATTAAAAGAATTATTATAAAAGAGCTAAAATTTCAGTTATTTTAATACTAAAACTATAAATATTATTAAGGAAGGGGCTGGAAAAAACATTTACTTACAAGGGCCGGGGCCCCTGCCAGCCCCCCTGCCTCCACCACTGCATGTAAGCCAAGGAGGCTATGAATACTATAAGATCATGATGTTCTGTTGTCCCCGTCTATGATTAAGGGTATGTTTGAAAAAGTGATATTGGTTGCTGTTCAAAGTGATTTTCACTTAGAAATGCATCAAAATAATATTTATTTTTATTTTTTAAAATTATTTTTGACATCAGCACATCGAAACGATCTAAAAATATAAAAAAATATTAATTTTAAACAAAAAAATCAATCTTTAAAAGAATACGGTTTGAACCGCGTTTTCAGATAAGCTTTAAAACCATGTAAAGCTGAAATAAAGAAATGGATAAATGGAGTATCATTTGCCGTTTTGTTTTTACAAAGACAAGATGCATAGGTCCTTCTCCTTAAAAATGTTGATTTTGTCGTCTTATGAGGTGGGGAGAGACAATACGCTTTATGTGTGGAGACATTTGTGAAGACAAACCAAAATGAAATGAAAAGAGGCTTCAATACTAATAACAAAAGTAAACACTAAGATTAGGACATGGATTTTACAATTTATCAGGAAAAGAAGTGTACTTTGAAGTGCAGTACGAAAGACTATTCTGGCTCTTCTGAAGCTAGCACACTGTTCCAACTCAGATGTACACACACACACACACACACCAAATCACTCCCACGTTAACGATCATTGTAATGAAAAACAATTTACATGTAAAAAAATAATGCCAAATCAACTTTTTTTTTCTTTTTTTTACAGTTTCATTAAATTTAACTTGGTGCTTGAATTTAAAACCTTCTGCCTATATATATATATATATA
>Ga0325403_1008183_pt1 | contig 10009 bp, 4 predicted proteins | sample PopdelMetagenome_19_FD_205665 | JGI IMG/M metagenome (GOLD analysis project Ga0325403, IMG submission 205665) | Populus deltoides microbial communities from Bellville, Georgia, United States - Xylem-PdKOR-R4 | ecosystem: Host-associated > Plants > Phyllosphere > Stem > Wood/Secondary xylem...
TTTTTTTTTTAATTTTTTGGTTTTTCTTTTTTATTTTTTTGGTTGTGTTTGCTCTTTTAGTTTTGTTTGGATGATGAGAATGTTTTGGAAAAGATGTGATGTTATTTATCATATATGCTGATTAATTGAACTAGATTTAATTTGTTAAGTTGCTGCTCGGCTGTAGCTTAATTAGTATGTTCGATATCAATTTGTTTTGTTAATGATTTTGAGGTGATAAAGTTTAAATATTGATAGTCGAAAAGTATACTAGGTTAAGAAATAATGTAAGCAACATAAAATTATTCAAAGGGAAAAGAAAATTGTGGACATAATTTGTATGTTTGTGATGGGATGATATGTGGATTGTAAACTTGAGTATATTCGTTTTAGCTCTCCCAAGATTAATATTCGAGAGACATGAATTAGTCATGAGGAGTATTTCGTTGCATAGTTTCTTTTATGCGTTTCGTTTAGTTCATGTCTGCAAGATTTTCATGATAAAAGAGGAGCTTTTGGAAATGGGTTATCTTTAAGCAGTGCCTAGATGTTGATAGAGAATACACATGAACAAAAAGAGTAAAGTAATGTTGTTGTGGAAAATTGGATTAATATAAACAAATAAAGGATTTGAGCTTTGTGCTTAAGCATATAAAAGGGAATTATATATATATATAAACCAGATGCCATATAATGGGAATAATTTTGCATAATTTGCTGAATATGAAGGAAAGAGATGTACCCTTTCACGTAGTATTACTTCATGAATTAGGCGTAGAAAGTCATCGCATCATAGAGTTTCGGCTGTTGTTCAAATGGGTAGGTGTTGTTGCTCTGTGGTTAATGACCTTGGACTTATCAAGGCAATAAAGAATAGCTTCTCTGAAGATTAAACATATTTATAAAAATACTGCACGACTGTGGTGGAGTTAAAATCTGTATAATTTTCTGTGAGAATGTCATTGCTTGTCTTGCATATGATTAGATTACCGTCTCATGAACCTGACCAAAACTGGCAGCCATTGTATGAAGAGGATGGTGGGGGGTTCATTTCTGTTCGTTTCTGGTTCTCTGATACTTATTCTGTAGGCAATAGTAGTAGAAATGATCTTTTTGATTGATGTCATAGAACATTTTTGGCTTAGAAAGAGCCGAACAGCTTCCCTAGTATGGGAAAGCAACTGTGGTCAAATGGTTATTTGATGAACTTCTGGAAAGTTGGTTCACATTCTCTTGGAATGTTGTTGACTTATTCAATTGTGCACAACTTTTTTTTACTCTTAATGTTATTTTTAATCTGTTTGTCTAATAACTGTAATAACCAATGCACATTACTTCTTTCCATTGATTTTGCCTTCTGCTTCTGACATTTTATCAGCTTATTCTTTAAACAAGAAATGGAGCTATCCCTAGTAGGCCTTCAGAATGCTGGAAAGACATCTCTTGTTAATTCCATTGCTGTAAGTTGACACATACCAGGCACATATTTACGGGTTTTAGTGAGTGGCTCCCTTTTAACATTTTTCCTTTTATGTTTACCAGACAGGTGGCTACAGTGAGGACATGATTCCAACTGTAGGTATCTTTTCCTTGAACAAATTCCAAATAAAGCATTTGGTGATGTTTAAAAGATAGACTTTTCATACTATGAAAACCAGGTTGGATTCAACATGCGAAAAGTTACAAAAGGCAATGTGACGATAAAGCTCTGGGATCTTGGAGGGCAGCGGAGGTTTCGTACAATGTGGGAGCGTTATTGTCGTGGAGTCTCTGCGATTCTGTAATACCACCCATTCGCATATTCATCTTTGTTATGCCATTATCACTTCTCTTTATTTTTATTTTATTAGAATGCACTACCTATTAGGAACTAGCAAGAAACACTATCTTTTAGTTCCAGGATGATAAGTCGGAGTCATACCAGACCTTGTAATCCACATCTATCATCGAAATTTTCCATGAAAACCCTGGTTAACTCTTCCCTTGATCTTCGAACTGGTTTTTTTTAAGGCTACTGAATCTTTTGCCCCAATAGAGCTTTGGCTTTTGTTAGCTCAATCGATGATGTTGTTTGAAATAGGTATGGGTATAGGCTATATTTGGCTTTTCTCAATGTCTATAGTAAAGTACCCATAAAGCCAAAACTTTTATTTTTCTTTGTTGACCGTGCGGCGCCCACACACATCCACATATTTAACTGCATGTGAAGGAGGTCTTTTACACTTCTCTTTTCCCACAGGAAAAGAAAAGTACTGATAATAGAACACATACCTTGTCACATCCGAAATGCTCTCTCTTGCTGCATAGGAAAGCATCAATCGCCAAAAGAGAGAAGAAATGCTAACATACTGAATGAATACCTAGTCATACAGTTTATTGTTATGCAAGAAATTTCATTTTCTCAAATTAAATAATGCATTAAGAAGTCATGTTACTTTTGGTAATGGAAAATAAGGGAAGATGACAATAAATTTTTTTAACTTGGAATAGTTGTCCCAATCCTTATTCTTGCAGATTCCCTGTTTTCTTTTTATATTGCCTTCACTCTAGTTAGCTAGAGCATTATTGGATGATATCCGCTGTTGTTTTCTCCTTGGTGTCTGTTTAATGGACTAACTCTTTTGTTTTCCATCTGGATTGATGCAAAGACAGATATGTAGTTGATGCAGCTGACAGGGACAGCGTTCCCCTATCTAGAAGTGAGTTACATGACCTCCTAACCAAACCTTCCTTAAGCGGAATCCCTTTGCTTGTCGTTGGCAACAAAATTGACAAGCCAGAAGCTTTTTCCAAGCAAGCTTTGGTGGATCAGCTGTGAGTTTAGTCCTACTATATGATGTAGATTTTGTTTCAAATTTTTCCCTCAAGAATTAAAGGTAGACATTTTTTTCTTATTTGTATTTTGTTGGACGGTTTCAGAGGTCTTGAATCAATCACAGATAGAGAGGTTTGCTGCCATATGATCTCATGCAAGGACTCCACAAACATAGACATTGTCATTGATTGGCTTATCAAGCACTCAAAAACAGCAACAGGATCTGTAGCTTGACTTTCTCCTAGTTGATGGTTTCTTTTACAATAAAAAAGGTTAAGAACTAAGCCTAGAAGCACAGAGTAGGCAATACAAATTCTTCCTGGTGGAATTTGTTTGTTGGTTTTTAGATCCCGGGTTTCATTCCAAATGTTTTGTTTTTTACACTGTACAGTACCATAATGCTTGCAGCGAGTTGTTTGTGCATTTTCTATTAACCTATTTCCTCGTGTATTTATATCATAGGAATTTGAGCCTGTCTGCTTATTTTGCAAGTTTTCTTGTATTTGTAATGTTTACTACTGTGCTTATATTGATAAAAGTTACGATGATCAATTTCCAAATGAAACCAAAGCAGCATTTTTACTGGGAGGACAAAGGGATTGTGTCATTTAAGCTTCTGTGTTTCATGTTTTATTGGAGGTTTGCAGAAAGGTGCAATTAAAATAATTTTCCAACACTCTTTTTGGAGGTAGGGGCATGGAATTCCTTTTCCTTTCTGCTTTTCTTCTAGCCTCAAGGAAATGCCTAGCTGATAACAGTCGTGATCTCCAACTCCCCGGACAGCTAAGAACACCCTCAATAATTGCAACTCAATGTCTTAATTTATGTCTGTAAACCTAGATGCTGAATGGTGACCTGGATTGCAAAGGCAGAAAGATCTTTCCAGGGGTAAACAGGCAATGGTGTCAGCTAATGTGCAGACAGCAGAAAACTTAGCTGGATTGAAGAAGTCTAGTAGCTAGAGGGCCTTGTTCTAGAGTCAGTAATGGGGCTGTCATTGACCAAATAGGGTTTCTTTTTTCCTTATATTGGTTAATAGTTTATTAATAATTGCAAATAATGCAACCCAGACGACAGTTGGATGTGCCAACGACATCCTACTACCGTCACTAGATTAGCACTCTTAATAATCGAACTGCCACCACATTAGGACATGTACAAATCATGGCTGCCACTCTGCATTGAAGACCTTGGTGCCTGCAGATGGTAGACAAGAGCAGTGGGAGTTACGTTAATGGTAAGCATCGAACATTTTCTCTTCTTCGAGATTTGTCAACGAATAATTACAACAATATTGAAAGATCCCATGCCATTTCACCATGCAATACTAGCTCCTTGTGGCTATTCCAATTTCCACTCGATTCCCATTAAAACAAAGGGAGAAGATACTAAACTAACATTGAAAGCTAATATTGCTGTGTCGTATAGATTGTTTCCACGTTAATTCTAGTTCATATAGGACATGTAAGGTAGGATCACTTTCTTGAGTGATCTCTAAGGTTGAATGATTGGTTTCGGTGGTGTGTATCTCAGACAAGACAGTCTTAGAGAGAATCAACAAAGATCTCGAGTTAGCATCAACAAAAATATGTTAGTCCTAGGTCAAGTCTTTTCCCTTACATGCCTATACGGATTTGGTTCATCCTTTCTTTTGTTGGGTCATTTTCTGCTTTATAGCACTGGATTTCATTTTCTAAAGAACTTTCTTGACAGAAATACTGGATTTCATTTTCAAATCAACAACCTTAACTATTGTTAATTTAGATAGACAACAAGGCAATGATTAATTTTCATGGACAACACTTGGATTCAAAGAATGATGCCAAGGATAATTGTGTTTACGGCAACCGCTCTGCAAATTTATGAATCTCTACAATGCATGTGAACATATATGACTGAAATGTGAAAAACTCATATTTATAGCTATTAAACCCACATGAGTCAACTTGGCACAAGTCCGAAGTAATGGGTTTAACCCAAGTTAATATATATATATATATATATATATATATATATATATATATATATATATATATTAAAAAATCAAAATAATATTATTTAAATTTTTTTAATCAATTAAGTTTTCATTAAGTTGACCGAGTGATATAATCGGACCAGTAGAAAATAAAAGTTCTGAATAGTTAAGGAATTTACCACAACTAGATGAAGATATTTTATAAACAGACTATATATATAGATGATCTAATAAATATTTTTGTGAACTAGAGAAAATGAGCTAGGTCTAAGAAGATATCTGGTCACGTCAAATCAATATAATAACTAAAATAAACTATAACTTTTGATATGATTGTTAAATTAAGTTTAAAAAATTTTCAAGATCTAATTTTATAAAAGATTGTTTTTTCGGTCCATCTGCTACACGAAACTCCTTAAATTAGGTTATGAAGATCATGTTTGGTTTTATTTTGTTATTTTTCCTGATTTTTTTTTATTTTATGATTTTTAGTTGCAAAGGTTTAACTCATGGTGCTTATCTTTTCTTATACTAGAATCTAAAATTTAACAAAAATCATTTTCAAAAATTGTAAAAGCTATTAGTTTCTTTGTATCAAAGCAACGACATCTGACCTAACATATTAACTCAACCATGGATATCATATTGTCTTAACTTAGCATTTAATGGTACCAGAAAGAGAAGGGTGATATGGATCTGAGCTAAATCACAAACCCCACATGGTCCCACTCTTGAACAAAATTAGATCTGAGCTCATACAACTCAGTTTGAACAAATTAGATTTGTAGCCGAAGCAATAGTGCAGTTTCAAAGGGGACTTTATTAGGTTAAGCAACGTCATACAACTCAGTTTCAACAAATTGTACCTGATCCACTAGAAGCAAAGAAACTGGATTATTTAAATTTGTTTGAAGACAATATATAGCTGTAGCGCTGTCCATTTGCTGGAAAAGAATAGGAAATGCTTGAGTCTCCCGATGTATGTTTCTCAAAAAGGAAAAAAAGAAGCAGCCAATTCTCTGTGAAAGTACTCGAGAAAGAGTAAAGAAAAGGAGCATGCATCTTTGAATTTTGAAAGAAAGTTGAAGAACTCCAGGAGTAAGTGGCCTCTTTTAGTCAAATCATTGGTTCAATGTTATAAAACCTTTTCCAACTAATAATGGATTGGGAGATGCAAAAGCATGGAGAACAGAAGAAGATTAAATCATATCCCATGAGGAAGCATGCCATATTGTTGATTGCCAAGAAATAATTATAGAATGTGACCATTATCCTAAGCATGAACCGAGCAAGTGCCATACTGAATTATGAAGAGATTTTGTTGGAACTAGTCACCGTCAAGAGAGAGGGGCAAAAGCCACATCTTCCGAATGTAGTCAAGGGCTGTTTCGCATTTACATCAGTGGCAAGAAATCTCTGTAACCTCAAGTAGGATGTTTCTGTCTTGATCGATATGTCACAATGAGAAAGGCAAGACTAAGTCTTTGTCCAAATCAAACCATGAATGGACATGACCCTTAATTGATGATCAGATTGACATAGCACCTGCCTCTCAAATCATGATTGTTTATTGCATAATAATACCTTGATTATTCAGCTCCTCTGAAAAGTGCCTATAAAAAACAAATAAGGCCAACATTCATGCTTTTAAATCTAACAGAATCTCACGTACCAAAAGCTTAACATTCATGACCAAAAGCTTACAAAGGAAAAGCACCAAAGTAAAAGATGCTAAAAGAATTACAGGATCATGTACTCAACTGAAAGAACTTGCTAGTTATTCACACTTACACACAGCCAAGTACAAATATTAATAGTGTTGGAGTTCTCCTATGAAATACGACATGAAAGGTAAAACAAAATGCAGAAGTAAACTGCAGCTACGAAAACAGGTAAAGGAAAATGGACAGAAGGAATGGAAAAGGAAGAGTTCATAAATGAAATGAACCCGAGAATAAACAAACAAATGAAGTGCTACATTAAACAATGTATGAAACACCAGGAAACATTGACAGATTGCTGATGTTTCTTTGTCCTTTGAGAAGATGGTGGTGCATCTGAATCAACTCAACAAGTATGTTAAGAGGGCTTGTCATCTACAATGTCATGTTCTTGAGAGCTAGAGCGGCAAAAGTCCTCAATCTGGCTTCTCACCTTGGACATTGAAGGGCGGTTATCAGGATATTGGGCAGCGCAATCGATTGCGAGCTGTAAGAGCTGAACCATATCTTCCTCTACAGTCTGATATCGAAGAAGCTCTAGATCAAACACCTCAGCAGTCCATTCTTCTTTGACAACAGATTGGACCCATCTTGGAAGGTCTACACCCTCATCATTCAATTGTGAATGTGTTGGAGCCTTTCCAGTGAGCAATTCCAACAGCAATATACCGAAGCTGTAGACATCAGCTTTTTGGGATACTTTACGAGCATCTGTCACTTCTGGTGCACGATAGCCATCGATACGGTTGGGAGTGGGTGTAAGACCTGCAAGATGTGCAAGGCCGAAGTCCGAGACGCGGGCTTCAAGTGAAGTAGTAAGGAGGATATTTGATGACTTGATGTTTCCATGAGAGCTTGCAGGGCCTTGAGAGTGGATGTATGCAATTCCTCTGGCAGCTCCAAGGGCAATGCCAGACCTTGTCTCCCAATTCAATGGAGTCCTGCCAGACCCTTTATTTCCTGCAGTTGAAACCGAGTGTAAATAAGAAACAAAACCAACGTTCCAAAAGCTATCTTAATCTCCTGTGCTCAATGAATCTCAACATAATCCAATGATTCATCCAAATCATGCCAACGCTAATATTTAGACACAAAACCATGATTGAATAAATTCAAAAGACCAGCATGCAACTGCAAACTGCAGTTGTCTAGATATAACTATTCCCTCAAGGCAGTTTGAGAGGACTTTAATTGTTAGCTATCCAATGAGACATGATTTCTACCAAATAAAGGCAGCTTAATAGTGAAAAATATGATCTATTTCAGGTGAGGCAAAAACTGAAGTTCAAAACCATGTGTTCATGATTTTAAATTACATGTGGTAAATCTCTGCAAAAGTTTCGAGGTTTCCAGTAGTATGCCGAATTATCAACAAAATTATTACATTACATGAAACAAGCATGTCAGAAAACCCAAATCAAGTAATTAATTTAGAAAGATAACAGACTCATCTACTAGACATAAGAAAAATCCAACAATAAAGGTGATTAGGAAAGAAAGAACAACAATTATAACAAAAGAACCAAAAGGAATAAATCATGATGCAAAAGAAGGAAATGCTCACCATGCAAAAGCGCAGATAAGCTTCCCATGGGCATGTAATCATGAACAAGAAGCTTTTCATCCTGGCTGTAATAATAAGCCCTCAATGGAACCAAATTCTCATGATTCATCTTTCCAGCCCCTTCAATCTTCTCTCTAAATTCCTTCTCCGGTACCGTTACTTCCTTCAGCCTCTTCACAGCCACCACCAACCCCACATCCAGAGTGGCCTTATAGGCAGTGCCAAAAGTCCCCTTTCCCAGAACCTCTGCAGAAGCTTTCAACAAGTCCTCCAAACCAAATGCCCTCGCCGTGTTACCAAAGAACACCAAATTCTTAGTCCCACTACTCTTAGCTTCACTTTTCACCACCGCCACAGCATGCCCTGCGCTTACATTACCACCTTCCCCAGCCGCCTTCCCACTGGGGATCTCAACTGCTATCTCCTTTGGCAGCTCAACATCTTTAGACCCTACTGTTTTGTCTCTCTTTCGTCGACACAAGAAGATCAAGATCATTAAAAGTAACAAAAATCCAATCACACATCCAACAGCAATACCAGCAATTGCTCCACCAGACAACTTATCATCATTACCATTCCCATTTGAAGCACCATTGCAAGAAACCAAAGGCTTCCCACAAAGCAAGGTCCCTTGAAAAGAACTCAAGGGCTTGTTAGACAACTTCTGAGGAACAGGACCAGTCAAATTGTTAAAAGAAACATTGAACTGATCAAGTGGCAAATTCAAGTCAGGAATAGAACCAGTAAACTGATTCTCCTCCAAATACAAAGTATCCAGCCTAGTCAAATTATTAAAACTTGGAGAGATCACACCTGAGAAGTTATTATTAGCCAAGTTTAACCTTACCAAGTTCTGCAACCTGAACAAGAATTCAGGAATCTCCCCAGAAAAGAAGTTCCCTTGCAAATAAAGATTACGTAGAGAAACAATATTGCCTATATCAGCAGGAATTGGCCCTGAAAGTGCATTGAACCTTACAGACAGCGATTGCAAACTTGTTAAATTTCCAAGTGCAACCGGCAACCGCCCTGAAAGTCCCATGCCAGGTAACCTTAACTCAACAACTGTGCTTCTGTTTTGATCACAAAACACTCCCACCCATTGACATGGATTATCGGAAAGATTCCACAAGAGTGATCTGCCTCCAACTGCATCACGCAGAGTAACCAGAGCTGCCCTCTCTGAAGCTAGATCTGACTCCACAGTAGAAAAAGAATTCAGTGAAAGAAACACAAAGAAGGTTATCAAAAGCAAAAGGCTTGGTTTCGGCTTCATTTTTCGTGGAAAAACCAAAAATGCACCAAAAATGAAAACCAACCCAGTAGAGTTAACTAGCTGTTATTAAGTTTGTCTTTGGTTTCTTCGAGTTTAGGACAGAATCAAGAAAGTTTATATTGGGACTTGAGGGTCCTCAAAAATTGAAATGGGGTGGTATGAATTCTTGAATTTTGTTGTTGTAGCAGAGGTGAATGTGTTATGACTTCTTTTAAGTATTAGATGGTTGTGACCCCAGTGGGGGCGAGAGAGAGAGACGCAGAGACAGAGACAGACAGAACTTGTTGTTGCTGTTTACTGTTAAAAGCCAAGCCAGTGGAGGGTAGAACTCACTTCCTTTGCTGAGTTGGCCATTGTTCTAGTTTAATAAAGAGTTTCCAACAATGATACAGTGATTCTGGAATAGTGATGACGATTTGGGAGACGAAATTTGCCATACATGTTTCACCTCGGAGCCATAGTTGTTGAAACAAGTTTAACTCGTCAGGTTGGAAAATGTACGATCTGGAGCTTAATTCAATTTAGAAAAAGACTACTGTGCTGCCCACGATGCCGCGGGACAAAAAAAAAAAATTAGCGTATAAAAAATAATAGGTTAAAAAAAATTCAAGCTCAAGGTATGGCAATTTAAATATTTATAAAATAAACTAATAATAGTAAATAAATCGTTAAAAAAAAA